>OHMY01000023.1_pt1 | contig 175020 bp, 143 predicted proteins | sample 1569381 | NCBI WGS metagenome assembly OHMY01 (sample SAMEA3879528, study PRJEB24766) | human gut metagenome | biome: human-associated habitat; feature: feces | place: USA | collected 1985/1987
CAGGCTGTCGCCTGCCACCCATTCACAAGGTCATGGGCGACCATGCCTCCAGAGGTCCAACCCCCGCCGGGGCTTCTCTGCCACAGGGTCTTTACTGATAATCATTTCCATGCAATGTAACTCCCTGTGCGTGTTAAAACGTTTTCCATGTACGTCGTGGTGAAAAAATGTCATCTCGTGCGTGAAAGTGCCGGATTTACTCACGGCATGTCGAATATTGGACCAAATACGAATCCGCATCCGAGTTTTCCACAAAAAGTGTTATATTTACGATATGACACTAATTGACACGTCGCCTGAACGCATTCGTGAAATACGCGGGAAACAGGCAAGATATTTTCATTCCGGGGCCACGTTGGATGCGGCGGTCCGGAAAGCGAACCTGAAAGCATTGGAAAAGGCTGTTCTGAAATGGGAAAAGCCGCTTTGTGATGCTTTGTGGAGTGATTTGCATAAATCTTATGAGGAGGCTTACCTGACGGAAATCAGTATCCTGCTCGGTGAACTCCGTACACATATACGCAAGATAGGGAAGTGGACTAAATCCGTGAGGAAGCCCACGCCGCTGAAGATGTTTCCTTCCAGAAGCAGGATCCTCAGCGAACCGCTCGGCACGGCATTGATAATATCACCTTGGAACTATCCTGTGCAGCTGCTGCTTACGCCTCTTGTCGGCGCGATTTCGGCGGGCTGCACGGCTGTGCTCAAACCTTCGCCTTACGTTCCTACCGTGTCGAAAACCATCGAGGACATGATCGCGGATACGTTCCCGGAAGAATATGTCGCTGTGATACAAGGACATAGGGATACCAATACAGCGCTTCTCGCAGAAAGGTGGGATATGATTTTCTTTACAGGGAGCCCTGCGTTCGGACGTGTCGTGATGGCATCGGCCGCCAGGAATCTTACACCTGTCGTGCTAGAACTCGGGGGCAAGAGCCCTTGTATCATTGACAAGGATGCTGATATCGAGATTGCTGCGAAGCGCGTCGCGTGGGGCAAGAGCCTCAATGCCGGACAGACATGCATTGCCCCGGATTATATTATGGTACATGAGGACATAAAGGATGAATTCGTGGCGGCGCTCGGGCGGGCGTTTACCGGGTTGCTCGGCGAGAATCCGCAGGAGAGCAGGCATTTCGTGCGCATTGTCAATGATGCTGCATTCGACCGGCTCACGGGGTATCTGAAAGACGGGAAAATCGTCTTCGGCGGACGTACGGACAAGGCTGAAAGGTACATTGAACCGACGATTCTGGAGGATGTGAGCCCCGATGCGCCTGTCATGCAGGAGGAAATTTTCGGACCGATATTCCCGGTCCTGACATTCAGGAACATTGACGAAGTCATAGAATTCGTGACGGCGCGGGAGAAGCCGCTGGCGCTGTACCATTTCGGCAAGAACGACGATAAAGTCCTGAAACACACCACGTCAGGAGGCTCCTGCCTGAATGACACGATCATGCATATTGCCAATGAAAATGTGCCTTTCGGGGGAGTCGGCATGTCGGGCATGGGAAGTTATCATGGCAAGCTCAGCTTCGATGCGTTCACGCATTATAGATCAAATATCATATCCCCGACATGGATTGACCTGCCGTTCAGATATATGCCTTACAAGTTTTTCAGAAAGGTCAAATCATTACTCTAAATCTGAATTTATGGAAAAGAAACTATCTAATGTGGTGAAGCCGGAGGGCATGAGCACGGAAGAATGGCAGAAAAAGCTGCGCAGTCAGTTTGCCGTCAAGGAGGTGCTTTCGATTGTGCCGCGCGGCGATGAGGCGGTGTATGGGGTCTTCGATGTCAGGAATCCCAAGACGAAGAATATATATAAAGTCGTGTACAGGGGGCTCGACAGCCGCTGGAACTATTGCTCCTGTATGGACTTCAAGACCAACCAGTTGGGCACTTGCAAGCATGTGGAAGCGGTACGTATCTGGCTGGACGAGAGACATAAGAAGGTGCCTGTGCTGAATCCGCCGTATTCCTCTCTGTATATCTCATATCGCGGAGACAGATGCATCTGCCTCAGGGTCGGAAGCGCAAATTGGCCGGAGATGACGGAACTTGCGAAAGGCTGGTTCGACAAGGACGGCAAGGTGTTGCCGGACAAGATATCTGGACTGTCCGAATTTATCGCACGCGCCAAGGAAATCGACCCGGATTTCCGATGCTATTCTGACGTAACTGATTATCTGGCAGAGATTAAGGATGCGGGCTACAGGGAACGGTATATCTCCGCTGTTACAGATGAAAATCTCGACAGTCTCCTGAAAACCAAGCTGTATCCATACCAGAAAGAAGGAATCAGATTCGCATTCAGCAAGGGAAAATCAATCCTGGCGGACGAGATGGGCCTCGGAAAAACCGTGCAGGCAATCGGCACCGCGGAGCTCATGCGCAAGGCAGGACTGATTTCATCGGTGCTCATCCTGTGTCCGGCATCATTGAAATACCAATGGAAAAAAGAGATCGAGCGCTTTACGGATTCCGACGTGGTAATCGTGGAGGGACCGCAGAACAAGCGCAGGGAAATCTACAAGTCGCAGGCGTTCTACAAGATAGTCTCCTATCATGCGTTGAGCAATGATATCAAGGTCTTCGGGCCGGGCTGTTCGGAATGCCTGATAATGGACGAAGTGCAGCGGCTGAAGAACTGGAACAGCCAGATATCCAGGGCCGCGAGAAAGATACAGGCGGACTATGCCGTGGTCCTTTCCGGAACTCCGCTGGAAAACAAGCTGGATGAACTTTATTCCGTAATGGAATTCGTGGACCAATATTGCCTGGGACCATATTACAAGTTCATGGATGATGCCACGGTGAAGGACGGAAGCGGCAAGATATTGTCCTACAGGAATTTGAATAAGATAGGCGAGCGCATATCCAAGCGGCTTCTCCGCCGGCGCAAGGCCGACGTCGCAATCCAGCTCCCGGACCGTACCGACCAGAATCTGTTCGTGCCAATGACTCCGCAGCAGAAAGAGTTGCACGATGAGTTCAAGGTCAATGTCGCCCAACTGGTCTCCAAATGGAAGCGCATGCATTTTCTCAGTGACAAGGACAGGAAACGTATGTTGCTGCTGCTCAGTCAGATGAGGATGGTTTGTGACAGTACTTACATTCTCGACCAGGAAACGAGATACGACACCAAGGTGGATGAAACTGTCAATATCGTCCGCAATGTCGTGGAAAGCGGTGATGCCAAAATCGTGATTTTCAGCCAATGGGAGAGAATGACCAGGCTGATTGCTGCGGAACTGGACAAGATGGGAGTGGGTTATGCTTCATTGAACGGCTCGGTGCCTTCGGAAAAGCGGAAGAACCTGATAGATGATTTCTGTGACAATCCGGATTGCCGCGTGTTCGTGTCCACGGATACCGGAAGCACCGGACTGAACCTGCAGGCGGCATCGTTGGTCATCAATCTGGATTTGCCATGGAATCCCGCCGTGCTGGAACAGAGGATTTGCAGGATCTACCGTATAGGGCAGAACCGCAATATCCAGGTAATCAATATGATATCCAAGGATTCGTTCGAGGAGCGGATGCTTGGGACATTGGATTTCAAGTCATCGCTTTTCGAGGGCGTGCTGGATGGCGGAGATGATACCGTCATCATTGATGACAGCCGCATGAATCACATCATGGATGCTGTCGCCGGTTATGTGGAGGAAGAGACTCAGAAACCTGTTGGGGGCAATGAAAAACTGTCAGATCTGCCTTACGCTGACATTGAACCGATGGAAATCTATGACCCGGAACCTGTGGCGGAAGGTACTGATAATGGTGATGATATAGGCCTTGTGGAGGATTTGACCGACGAGGAGAAAGGGGACGGATGTATTGAGCCTGATGAACTTATCCGTCAGGGAGTGACGTTTCTCCATGGACTTGCGGAGACATTGAAATCGCCGGAAGCGTCCGCCCGTCTGGTGAATACCTTGGTGCATACCGACCCTGAGACCGGCAAGCAGGAATTCCGGATTCCGATTCCCGGCAAGGATGCCGCCGGCTCAATATTGACCCTTATCGCCCGCCTCATGTCGAAATGACATCTTCTTTTAACAGAATATTAAAAATTTATTGACTAAATTTGGGAGATTTAGGGTGAGGGTAACGTGATAAAAGTGCGTGTGGTTTGCAACCTTCGAACAAGTGATGAACCTCAAATTTGTGCAAAACTCAGCAAGTTGGACAACTTGTGAAATTTGACCTATAATGGCGAAATACACAGAACTCGAAAATAAGTGCAGAAAGATAGTTGAGGATGCCAGAAACGGTGTCTTCGCACCGGTGTATCTGCTGATGGGCGGGGAACCGTATTATCCGGACATGGTCTGCGACGCTATAATGAAATATGCGCTTCAGGACGATGAACGCGATTTCAACCAAGCAGTTTACTATGGCCTTGATACTGATGCCGATGCAGTCGCTTCGGAAGCCCGCAGCTATCCTATGATGGCGGAACGCAGGCTTGTTGTGCTGAAAGAAGCCCAGAGCATGAAGACACTGGAAGGCCTGGGAGTCTATGCGGCAGAACCGATGGACACTACCGTGCTGGTAATCCTGATGCACGGAGCATCGGCGGACAAGCGTAAAGCATTGTACAAGAACGTTTCGAAGAAAGGCATTGTCCTGGAATCGGAACCGCTGCGCGACTACGAGATGCCGGGGTGGATTGCCGGTTTCTATAAGTCCAGAGGCTTGGCGATTGACCCGGACGCTGCTGCGCTGCTTGCCGAATCGGCGGGTACGGAGCTCGACAGGATTGCCGTGGAAACCGAGAAACTCCAGAAGAATCTTCCTGAAGGAACGACGCGCGTCACGGCCGCCGACATCGAGAAGAATGTGGGCATCAGCAGGCAATTCAGCATCTTCGAACTGACCAAGGAACTGTCATATCTCCATGCCGCGAAAGCATTGAAAATAGCTGCCTACATCGGTTCGGGGCCGAAATTCGCGATGCCGATGGCCGTGGCGCCGCTCTACACGCATTTCTACCGCATCCTGAAATATGAAGCCGCGCTCATGAAGAATCCCGGGATGCCGAAGATGGAAAAGGCCAAGCTGCTGGGAGTCAATCCGTATTTCCTGGAAGAATACGATGTGGCGGCGCGGAACTTTCCTGTCAGGCGGTGCATGAAGGTGATGTCCCTGCTGGAAGAATACGATTTCAAGGGAAAAGGCGGCGGAAGCGGTGAAGCCGGTCAGGACGAACTTCTTCTGGAACTTGTAAACAAGATATTGATCTAAATTCTTATAACTATGGCATTGATAGAATGCAGAGACGTCTGCAAGAACTTCGGTGAAAAAGTGGCTCTGGACCATGTGAGCCTGGATATTCCGAAAGGGCAGATTTTCGGACTCCTGGGACCTAACGGTGCGGGAAAGACCACTATGATCAGAATCATCAACAGAATCACGATACCGAATTCCGGAGAAGTGCTGTTTGACGGCAGGCCGATTACCCAGAAAGATGTGGAAAAAATCGGTTATCTTCCGGAGGAACGCGGCCTGTACCGCAAGATGGAAGTCGGTGACCAGGCAATGTATCTGGCTCAGCTCAAAGGAATGAGCGAGAAGGACGCCCGTGCGGAACTGAAAAAATGGTTCATGAAATTCGGCATACAGGACTGGTGGAAAAAGAAAGTCGAGGAATTGTCGAAAGGTATGGCGCAGAAGGTCCAGTTCATCACGACCGTCGTCCATAAACCGTCCCTCATGATATTGGATGAGCCGTTCTCGGGATTTGACCCTGTCAATGCTGAATTGATAAGGAAGGAAATCCTGGAACTGAAGGAGCAGGGGGCGACCGTCATCCTCTCCACGCACAACATGGAATCCGTGGAGGAACTCTGCGACAACATTGCCCTGATAAACAAGTCGCATCTGGTCATCACAGGCGGGGTCGAGGATATCAGACGCCGATACGGCAATAACAATGTCGAACTTGTCTACACCGGAGAAACCCCTCTGGAATCTGTTCCGGGGCTGTTCTCCATCATCTCCGACACGAACGATGCGGGTCGCCACACGGCAGTGTTGTCGCTTGCAGGTCAGGGACTTGGAAACAATGTGCTGGCGGAAGTCCTGAAACAGAACGTGGCCGTAAATTCATTCAAGGAATTGCTTCCTCGAATGAACGATATCTTCATTAAACTGGTAACCGAAACTGCATAACTGGGAGGACAAGACATGAACCTGCATATTGTAAATATCATCATCAAACGCGAATATCTTACCCGCGTAAAGAAGAAGTCGTTCATTATCACCACTTTCCTGGTGCCGATCCTCTTTGCTGCCCTCTGTATGCTGCCGTCATTGATCATGCTGATGGCTAAAGAAGAGGCCAAGAAAATAGCCGTAGTCGACCAGTCCGGCATCGTGATGCCGTTCCTGAAAGACACGGAAACGACCACCTTCAAGCAGTTCGGAGATGTGGACCCGGATGTGTTCAAAAGGCAGCTCGACAGCGTCGGCATGGATGCCCTGCTGGTGATTTCGCCTCTGGATACCGCCGCAAGGACAGTCACCGCCGTCTCCTATGCCTCCAAACCGCTGGGAATGGACATGACCGAGGCCATCCAGGGCAAGATCAATGATGCCGTCGAACATTACCGCGTGAACTGCTACGACATAGAAGGACTCGACAAGATAATGGAAAGCGTCAAGCCGGACATCACGCTCGTCTCTTACAAGATGGACGAATCCGGCAAGGAAACGCTCAATGAATCAGCGATTTACATGTTCCTGTCAATGATTCTGGGCATGATAATCTACATGTTCATATCAATGTTCTCCGGCATGGTGATGTCCAGTGTCATAGAAGAAAAATCCAGCCGCGTGGTGGAAGTCCTGGTTTCATCCGTTAAAGCCACGGAACTCCTTTTCGGCAAGATTATCGGCGTGGCATTGGTGGCTCTCACCCAATTCTTCATGTGGATTGCCCTGACGTTGCTGATTCTTGCAGTCGTAGGCGGCATTGCCGGAACCGGCTTTCTCGAAAGCGCCGGCGGATCCGCTGACCAGATGACCATGATGGCCACTGGCATGGGTGTAAGCCCGGAGCAGATGGGCGCTGCCGGAATGGCAATGCCTACTGAACTTGACGCCATCATGTCGACCCTCGGCGGCATCAACTACGTGGAACTTGTCATAGTGTTCCTGCTTTTCTTCGTGTTCGGCTACCTGCTCTATGCGTCAATGTTCGCCGCCATCGGCTCGGCGGTCGAGAATGAAGCTGACAGCCAGCAACTTGTGCTGCCGCTGACAATCCCGCTGATGATAGGATTCTTCATCGCAATGTTCGCATACAAGTCGCCTGACAGCGCCTTGGTGTTCTGGGGGTCAATGATTCCGTTCACGTCGCCTATGGTGATGCTGACCAGAGTGCTCTTCGGCGTACCGACCTGGCAGATTGCCCTTTCTGTCGGCATCCTGATATTGACCTTCGTGCTCTGCGCATGGCTTTCTGCCAAGATATACAAGGTGGGAATCCTTATGTTCGGCAAGAAGTCGACGTTTAAAGATTTGTGGAAATGGATTAAAATGAAATAATTATGAGGATAATGAAATTTACTGCGGCTGTAGCTGCCATGTTCCTTGCCCTGACGCTGTCTCAGGCTCAGGAGTACACCGTGAAATGGAAGAAGACGATGATGGATGCTTCCAGGACAGGTGTGAAGATAGCAAGTGCGGACGATGTGAAGGAGTCGATGGGAGAGATGCGCGGAACCAAGTATTATGCCCCGAACGGAAAGGTGTTCAAGAAAGGCGTCACACCCAAGGTGGCGCGGGTGATGCTGGATGTACAGCCGGAAATGGCTGATGTAAAGCAGGTTGTGGCTTATTCCACGAATGCGATGAGCGCGGCATATCCTGAAAGTGCATTGTCCGACTGGTTTGTGGACCTGCTCATCGGACAATGCGCTGAAATTACCGGCAAACGGGTGGATGTCGGTATCGTGAATTTCGGAGGAATCCGCGTCGACATGCCTAAGGGAAATGTCCTGCGTGACGATATCATGTCGATGTTTCCGTTCCGCAACAAACTCTGCTATCTTGAAATCAAAGGAAAAGATGTCAGAGCCATATTCGAGCAGCTTGCAGCCGAGAAATGGCAGGTCGTGGGAGGCGCCAGATGCGTGATTTCCAAGGACGGACGTCTGATTTCCGCTGAAATCGGCGGTGAGCCGCTGGATGATGACAAGGTTTATGGCGTGACGACTCTGGATTTCCTTCTCAATGGCGGCGACGGCCTCCATGTCCAGAAAAATGCGCTGTCTGTCCAGGTCCTGGGCGGATATGTCATAGACATTGTCCTTCCATACGTGCAGAAACTTACGGCGGAAGGCAAACCTATTGAGTATCATACTGATGGTCGAATCAAAATCGTGGAATAGCTTATGAAGAAGATATTGACATTTATGGCGGCGTTGGTTATGGCCGCAGCATCAATGTCCGCACAGGACTTGGTCATTGTTCATTTCAATGATACCCACAGCCATCTGGAGCCGATTCGCGCCAGCGAACCTGGCAAGGGCACTGGCGGCGTCATCGAGCGCGCAGCATGTCTGGACAGTATCCGTACGGCGAATGGAAAACGCAATGTGCTTCTTCTCCATGCCGGTGATTTCAGTCAGGGGACATCATATTTCACCAAATTGAACGGAGATGTTGAAATCAAGGTCATCAATGCCATGAAATATGATGTTGTGACTCTCGGAAACCATGAGTTCGACAATGGTATCGAAGAACTTTCCAGACGGATGAAGTCATTGAAATGCAAGGTGGTATGCGCCAACTACGATTTTTCTTCATTCGAGCTCGGGAAGTATGTGAAGCCTTATGCCATCGTGCACAAGGGAGGCATGAAGATAGGTGTCTTCGGTCTCCTTACCGACATTACCCGTGTGGTCGCCCGTGAAACTGCCGACAGAATCCCCAAGATCGACACTTATGAAACTGCCAACAAATGGGCGGACTATCTGAAGAACGAAAAGCATTGCGATATTGTCATCGCATTGACTCATATCGGCTTCGATGAGGGCACGATCTGTGATCCGGACCTTGTGGAAAATACCAGAAATATAGACATTGTCGTAGGCGGACATTCCCATACGTTCCTCGACGATGTCAAATTCAGGAAGAATCTCGACGGCAAGGAGGTCCCTATCGTGCAGAACGGCTGCTGGGGGCTCAATGTCGGAGAACTGGATGTATATAAAAACTAAACCAACACTTTATGGCTCAATTGAATAACACTCCTGAGACCGAGCTGACCTCCCTTGCGGAGCGCCATAAGTCCATTCTGGATATTTTGCAGCTTCAGGGAAGTGTGTCCGTTTCTGACCTTGCGGAGCGTCTGGAGGTGTCGGAAGTCACCATCAGGAAGGACCTTTCCGCGCTGGAGAAGCAGAATAAGCTTTACCGCACCCATGGCCGCGCCATTCCTATCAGCCCGTATATAGGCGACCGTCATATCAATGAAAAAGAGAAACAGTTCGTTCTGGAAAAGAGGGCTATCGGAAAGGTCGCAGCCTCTATGGTCAATGAACACGACTCTATCCTGATGGCGTCCGGCACGTCGATACTTTATGCTGCCAAAGAACTGGTGGAGAAGAAGAACATTACGGTCATATCCGCTTCTGTATCAGCATCTTCATTGCTTTCGCAGAACAAGGATATTGATGTCGTACAGCTGGGTGGCATCGTGCGTGAAAGTTCAGTTTCGGTGGTCGGGTCGTTCGCGGAAGATATGCTGAAATATTTCAACTGCAACCTGCTTTTCATGGGAGCTGACGGCGTCGATCTGGAATTCGGCGTCACCACGACCAATATGATGGAGGCGAACCTGAACAGGATGATGATGAATACGTCACAGCAGACCGTGCTCCTTGTCGACAGCAGCAAGTTCGGCAAGAAGGGATTCAGCAAGATTTGCGACGTGGGAGAAATCGACCGCATCATCACGGACGATAAAATCCCTCAGATTTATCTGGAAAGTCTTCAGGAGCAGGGCATTGAGGTGACAATCGTCCCTGTGTCCCGCGGTTAGTTACAGGATGTTCATCGACTGCTCGCGGATTTTCTCCAGCTCATCTTTCATGCGGACTACGACTTTCTGTATGCCTGCATGATTTGCCTTTGAACCGGTGGTGTTGATTTCCCTGCCCATTTCCTGGATGATGAATCCAAGTTTCTTTCCGGGGAAATCTTCGCCGTCGATGGTATCCATGAAATATTTGCAATGCTGGCGGAGGCGGACTTTCTCCTCATTGATGTCCAGCTTTTCGAGGTAGTATATCATTTCTTCCTCGAAGCGGCTTTGGTCAGGCTTGAGAAGAAGGTCGGAAATGGCTTTCTCGATCTTCGAGCGTACAGCGGCAATGCGCTCTCCCTCGAATGTCTCCACCTCGTCTTCCAACTTTAAAATATTGTTGACGCGGCCCGTAACATCCTTGTACAGAGCGACTCCCTCGCGAGCTCTGAACTCGTTTGTGTTCTCGATCGCTTTCTCTATCGCAGCCTCTACCTCAGGCCAATTCTCTTCCGTGATTATATCCTGTCGGGTATTGTCAATGACATCCGGGAAACGGAGAATCGAGTTCATGTACAATGCCGTGTCCACCTGGATTCCCAGCTTGTCGCCCAATGTCGTTATCTGACGGAAATACTCTTCGGCGAGGTCGGCATTGATATGCTTGGCAGAAGATACTGCATTGGCCTCGAATGTGACGAAGAAATCGATTGTACCCCTGTGCAGCTTTTCTGCAAGCATTTGGCGTACAATAAGTTCCTTATCTTTAGGCAGAAGGGTGGACTTGATGTTGACATCAGCAGTCTTGCCGTTCAGCGTTCTGATTTCTATGGTCAGTTTGCCTGCTTTCAGGCTGGCCTCGGCCTTGCCGTATCCTGTCATTGACTTTATCATACTACATTTTCGTTAACAGACCGCAAAAATACGAAATATTTTAGAATTGAACGGATTTTTCGTAAGTTTGTAGGTTGTGAAATAAATGGATTAATTGAACTCGAGTTTCGCAAAGCGAAATGCCGCTGTTAAAGCCCGTGAGGGCGACGGTAAGTCCCTTCCCCGAGGGGAGGGATTTAGGGTGAGGGTAACGTGATGAAAGTGCGTGGGTTTTAAAACCTTCGAATTCGTTCGGACCTTATTCTATGCTGAAACTCAGCGAGTTTTACTTGCGGGACTTGAGTGGTTGAACTGATTATACGTATGATGGAAGAAGTCAAGAAAGAGGTTGAAGAGCCAAAGAGGCTGAATTTCCTCGAAGAAATCATTGAATCTGATCTCAAGTCCGGGAAAATGGACAGCATTTTGACCCGTTTCCCTCCGGAGCCGAACGGATATCTGCACCTTGGACATGCGAAAAGTATCTGCATAAACTTCGGACTGGCCCAGAAATATGGCGGCAAGACGAACTTGCGTTTCGACGATACCAACCCGACCAAGGAAGACACCGAGTATGTGGATTCTATTAAAGAAGATATCCAATGGCTTGGTTTCCAGTGGGATAAGGAAAGATATGCTTCTGACTATTTCGACCAGCTGTACGAATGGGCTGAAGACCTGATAAAGAGGGGATTGGCATACGTCGATGACCAGACTCAGGAAGAAATCAGCAAAGGACGCGGCACCGTCGACAAGCCGGGCGTGGAAAGCCCTTACAGGAACAGGAGCGTGGAGGAGAACCTCCAGATTTTCCGTGATATGAAAGCCGGCAAATATGCTGACGGCGAGAAAGTCCTCAGGGCGAAGATTGATATGGCGAGCCCGAACATGATGTTCCGCGATCCGCTTCTCTATCGTATCAAGCATGCTTCACATCATCGTACAGGTGACAAGTGGTGCATCTATCCGATGTATGACTTCACTCACGGACAATGCGATTCCATCGAGCATATCACACATTCAATCTGCACACTGGAATTCGACGTGCACAGACCTCTGTATGACTGGTTTATCCAGACACTCGGCATCTATCCGTCACACCAGTATGAATTTGCCAGATTGAACCTTACATATACCCTCATGAGCAAGCGCAAGCTTCTTGAACTCGTCCAGAAAGGCTTCGTAAGCGGGTGGAACGACCCACGTATGCCTACGCTTTGCGGTGTCAGGAGAAGAGGCTATACCGCAGAGGCATTGAAAATGTTCTGCGAGAAGATAGGTGTTTCCAAGCGTGACCAGCTGATGGATATCCAGCTTCTTGAATGGTGTGTGCGTCAGGACCTTAACGCGAGGTCGAACCGCTACATGGTGGTTGAGGACCCTATCAAGGTGACCCTCACCAACTGGGAGCCGGGCAAGGTGGAATGGTTCGACTGCCCGCTCAACCCTGCCGATCCTGAAGGCGCATCACGTAAGGTGCCTTTCACCGGAGAACTGTATATCAGCCGCGCGGACTTCATGGAGGATGCTCCCAAGAAGTTCTTCCGTCTCAAACCGGACGGCGAGGTCCGCCTCAAATATACCTATATCATAAAGTGCAATGAAGTCGTAAAGGATGCCGAGGGCAATGTAGTTGAACTCAAGTGTACTTTCGACCCTTCTACACGTCCCGGCAGCGGCGAATGGAGAAGCGTGAAGGGTACAATCCATTGGGTATCAGTTGAACATGCGAAGGAAATCGACCTCCGTCTCTATGACAGGCTCTTCACTCTGGCAGATATGAGCCAGGTTCCTGAGGACAAGGATTACAAGGATTTCCTGAATCCTGATTCTCTGGTTCATGCGAAAGGTTATGCCGAGCCGGCATTGCTGGAAGACAAGTCCGGAATCGCCGTACAGTTCGAGCGCGTCGGATATTATTTCCAGGATCCTGACAGCACGCCTGAGCATCCTGTGTTCAACAGGACTACCACGCTGAAAGATTCCTACAAACCGGAATAATGATTGTTTTAGAATAGTCCGATGCTGTCTTCTATGGATGCGTCGGACTTTATTTTTATGTAGCGGCAATTCACTCCGTTATGGAAATGCACATACCTCGGTGACGGGTCATTGATCAGATTGCCGAACTCGAAGCTGGACATGGCCTGCCACGTGGCACCGTCGCTGCTAACGCTGATTTCGCCTTTGATGTTGCCGGTCACGCCCTGCGGAGAATATACGATACCATTGAGCCACAATGCTTTGCCGAGGTCGATTTCATGGTACTGCCCATCGTTTTTCCATGCCGTCGCATCATATTCCAGCATCTGCGGAGCCCTGAATGCCAGCCCGTTGAACGGCGTCCATTGCGAATAATGTGCTGAAATTCCGCTGATTGCCACCGGAGCCCTGGAGCCGGTGAGACGGAATCTGAGGCCATTTGTTTCAATGTCATTGAAACGTAGAATCCTCTTGTGGCCGATGTTGGTTGACGCGGCGATTTCGTGCCATTCGCCGTCCTGCAATGCGTCGACGGCGAACATTTCTGCGCGCTCTCCTACGGTCGCGATTGCTTCCTGAAGGACAATGCGGTTGATTGCCCGTTTCTCCGGAAGCGTGATTATGAAATTGTCGCCGTCTTCGAGCGAGATGTATGTATCATTGTCATTGTCAAGCAGTTCGCGTGCTCCCGTGGCGTCGGCAAGAAGGTTATTGCCATAGGTGGATCTGATTCTGCGTCCTGTCTCTTCGAGGACTTCCACGTCTTTTTGTGCGAAGCGGCCCTCACGGTTCGGAGGGATGTTGAGGAGGAAGATGGCATTGCCGCCGACGCTGCGCTCGTAGATGTCGAAAACGTTGTCCGCGGTCCTTGTCATCTGGTGGTCGTCGTCCCTGTAGAACCATCCGTCTCTTATGGATGTGTTCACTTCAGTCGGCTGATAATGAAGCCATTTGCCCTGATACAGCTCCTCGCGTCCGGCAAGCGGATTTGCCATCATGTCTTTGAACTGCGAAAGGGTGTCAGGGTTTTCCATGTATGGAACGACATTGAATTCCGTGTCTCTGGTCCTGCCTGCCTCATTCCCGCACCAGCGGATGTCTTCGCGCCCGAAAATGTTGGCTTCCGGGGCCAATGTGCGGATGAGTTCCTTCCAAGCCTTATAATTATAGGTCTGTCCTCCTTTCTGTTTAGGATGTGCACCGTCCAGCCAGATTTCATAAATCGGCCCGTATTCCGTGAGCAGTTCGAAAAGCTGGTTCAGGTAATACTCATTGTAATCATCGACATTGAACCGGAAAGTCGTCTTGTTCGCGAACGGGCGTCCTCCGACTTCGCGCGGTATGGTCCTGAGCGACGGTTTGCTGAGGTTGCCGTAGAGGCCGTCGGGGCTCTCGATTTGGTAGAGGTCGGCAGGGGAGAGGTAGACTCCGAGCTTCAGCCCGTATTTCCTGCATGACTCGGAAAGGTCTTTCATGATGTCGCCTTTCCCGTTCCGGAATCCTGTGGACATGATTCCGTGTCTGGTGTATCTGCTCTGCCACAAGACGAAGCAGTCGTGATGTTTGGCGGTGAAAATCACCATTGTCATCCCCGCATCCTTCATCGCTTTGCACCATTGGTCGGTGTCGGCTTCTTTCAATGCGAAGGTTTCGGGAGATTCGAACCCGTCGCCCCATTCCTTGCGGGTGAAGGTGTTCGGCCCGAAGTGCACGAATGCAATGAACTCTCTGTCAAGAGCTTCCATCTGCTGCCGCGTAGGTATGACATTGGCTGCCTTTTCAATGATTGTGCGCTCGTCGTCGCCCTCGGTTTTTACTGTGTTGCAATATTTTTTCGTGCCGCATCCTGTCAATGCGATGAGTGCCGCAATGGCTAGCAGTCTTAAAGAAGTCATTGTTTGTTTTTTTATTACTTGCATCAAAAAGCAAGCCGTTTTCATTTTTTCGCCAATTATTGTTAAATTTGCAGACTGTGCCGGAGATGGCATACGTGCTAAAACCAGAATTATGGCAAATTATAATATCGTTGAGGTCAAGGACAAGAAAAATCTGAAGAGATTCATAAAGTTTCCTGACGAGTTGTATAAGGATTGCAAGCAGTATGTGCCTGCTCTTCATTCGGATCAGGTGTACAGTCTTACGAAGGACCCTGCGTTGGATTATTGCAGTCACAAGTTGTGGATGGTGCTTGACGGCGACAAAGTGGTCGGGCGTATCTGCGCCATGATCAATCCTCGTTATAACGAGCTGTATGGCAAGAAAAGAGCCCGCTTCGGCTGGTTCGATACCATCAATGACATCGAGGTCGCAAGACTTCTTATAGGGACTGCCGAGGATTGGGCCAGGGAAAACGGTATGAATGAGGTGCATGGCCCGCTGTATTACAATACATTGGGAAAGCAGGGAATGTTGGTCGAGGGATTTGAGAATATCCCGCCGTTCAATTGCCTTTACAACTTCGCATATTATAATGACCTGGTAACGGCATTGGGTTATGAGAAGGAGTGCGACTGGCTTCAGTACAAGATGGATGCGTGTCAGGGCGTGCAGGAGAAGATGACGAGAATTGCCGGCATGTTGAAGGAGAGGTACAATCTCCATGAGGGCTCGTTGAACAAGCTGAAGAAAGACAAGGAGATGGTGAAATATTTTTTCAAGGTTTACAATGAAAGTTTCGCCGCAGCCGTGTATAACTTCATTCCGTTCACAGAGAAGGAGATAGCACACGAAGCGAAAGTGTCGATACCGTTTGTCAATGACAAGGTCAGCAGCATTGTTCTGGATGAGAACAATGAGCTTGTGGCGTTCGGCATAGCTTTTCCTAACATGTCGAAGGCTCTCCAGAAGGCCAAGGGACGCCTGTTCCCGTTCGGCTGGTATCATTTGCTGAAGGCAATGCACAACTACGAGGCGGTGGACCTGATGCTCAACGGTGCCGTGCCGCAGTGGCAGAACAAGGGCGTGAGCGCAATCTATCATTGCGCAATGTCCGACAAATACCAGAAGGCCCGGACGAGGGTTGCCATCTCGAATCCTCAGATAGAGACAAACAGTGCGGTGAATGTCTGGGGAAAATATGAGCATGAGTTGTTCATGCGTCGCCGCTGTTACGTAAAAACGCTGTAAAAGAAAACTAATATATATGGCAGAGAAAAATACATTGCTTGAAAAGGTGCTTAGCCTTCAGGATAAGTTCGCCTCGCTGCAAAACCAGCTTTCAGACCCGGCAGTGATGTCGGACATGAAGAAGTATGTGCAGCTGAATAAGGATTACAAGGAACTTGAGCCGATTATCAAGGCTGGTCTCGACTATAAGAAGATGGTCGATGAACTGGCTTCCGCCAAGGATATCATGGCGAATGAAAAGGATGAGGACCTCAAGGAGATGGCCAGGGAGGAGATTGCCGAGATCGAGCCGAAACTTCCTGAGATGGAGCAGAATATAAAATTGCTTCTGATTCCGTCGGATCCTGACGACAGCAAGAATGCAATGGTCGAGATCCGTGGCGGTACCGGTGGCGATGAGGCTGCCATTTTCGCCGGTGACCTCTTCAGGATGTATTCCAAGTATGCAGAGCGCAAGGGTTGGAAACTTGAGATTTCCGATCAGGCTCCGGGTACTTCAGGCGGTTTCAAGCAGATTGTGTTCAAATTGTCATGCGCTGACGGTGTTTATGGTACGATGAAGTATGAGTCCGGAGTGCATCGTGTTCAGCGTGTCCCTCAGACTGAAACTCAGGGCAGAATCCAGACTTCCGCCGCTTCCGTGGCTGTGTTCCCGGAGGCTGACGAATTCGATATTGACCTGGATATGAATGATATCCGCAAGGATACCTTCTGTTCTTCCGGTCCTGGAGGACAGGGTGTGAACACGACTTATTCAGCTGTCCGTCTGACCCATATCCCGTCCGGAATCGTGGTTCAGTGCCAGGAGGAGCGTTCTCAGTTGAAGAACTTGGACCGTGCTCTCGAAGAACTTCGTACGCGTCTGTACAACATGGAGCACCAGAAGTACCTCGACGGTATCGCTGCCAAGCGTAAGACCATGGTGTCGACAGGTGACCGTTCCGCAAAGATCCGCACCTACAATTATCCGCAGTCCCGCGTGACCGACCACCGTATCAACTGGTCAATGTACAATCTCCCTGCCTTCATGGACGGAGATATCCAGGAGTGCATCGACCAGCTCCAGATAGCCGAAAACGCCGAACGTCTCAAAGCTGCCGGAGAAGAAGAATAAATAAAATACTTATATGTGCGAAGCCGACTAATATGTCGGCTTCGCCGAGTGTATTCTAGGAAACCACTTAAAAAAACAAGAACAATGAACAAAAAAGTATCAATTGTGTTCATGCTGATGGCTGTACTCTTTATTGTCTGCCTGATAGCATCAAATCTTTTCGCAACCAAAGTATTCGCCATGGGCAACATCACGTTGCCGGGCGCGGTAATCATTTTCCCGATTTCTTACATTCTCAATGATTGTTTCGCAGAAGTCTGGGGTTACCGCAAGGCGAGACTGGTCATCTGGACCGCTTTCGCCATGAACTTTTTCGTTGCAATCATGGGACAACTGGTGTCATGGCTCCCGGCTGCATCCTTCTGGGACGGCGGCGCGCACTTCGATTATGTGTTCAGCATGGCACCTCGCGTAGCTTTCGCATCCTTGCTTGCATTCCTTGCAGGCTCCACGTTGAATGCTTTCGTGATGAGCAAGATGAAAGTCGCCACCAATGGCAAGGGCTTTTCCGGCCGTGCCATCATTTCTTCTGTGGCCGGCGAACTGCTTGATTCATTGATTTTCATGCCGATAGTGTTCTGGGGTGCCGATGTCAAGTCTCTGGCAATGATGTTGGCCGCGCAGGTGACTTTCAAGGTCTGCTACGAAATCGTCATCCTCCCTGTCACCATCCAGGTAGTGAAAGCCCTCAAACGCATCGAAGGCATCGACACCTTCGACGAGAATATTTCATACAACCCCTTCCGCCTGTCGGATATTTAGTTTTTGATAATGAAAAATTTAGAAAGAGAACAGGAGGGATTGCAGTCCCTTGGTCACAAGACAGATTATAAGATGGACTACGCTCCGGAAGTTTTGGAGACCTTCGTGAACAAGCATCAGGGGAACGACTACTGGGTACGCTTCAACTGTCCTGAGTTTACAAGTCTTTGTCCTATCACCGGACAGCCTGACTTCGCTGAAATCCGTATCAGCTATATCCCTGATATCAAGATGGTTGAGAGCAAAAGTCTCAAGCTTTATCTTTTCAGTTTCCGTAACCACGGCGACTTTCACGAAGATTGCGTTAACAAGATCATGAAGGATCTGATTATGCTCATGGATCCCAAATACATCGAAGTTACCGGTCTCTTCACCCCGCGCGGCGGCATCTCCATCTTCCCATACGCCAACTACGGCCGTCCGGGCACCAAGTACGAAAAACTTGCCGAACAACGCTTCGCCACACACGAGTAGAGTCAGGATTCGATACACGTGCGTGGAGCGCAAAGGCTTAGCAATCAATAAATTAACCACTTTCAGAGTTCAAGAAACTGCGACTCTGAAAGTGGCTAATTATTTGAGCAATAATGACTTACGCGCCACACAATTTTGTCTTGCCGAACAACGCTTCGCTACACACGAGTAGAGTCTAGTCCTGAAAAAAGTTTACAGCCTCGTACTACTTGTAGAGGTCGCCGAGAGTACGGAGTGTGTTGTCGACCGGCACTATCGGGTCATCCATGAGGATATCCACGGTGCGGCCTGTTTTCTTTATTACCGATTCTTCGAGGAAACGGAGCTGCTCCGGGAAAGTGTAGTACATGAGGTCGGCAATGTCGTGCGTGTGGTTCTTGTAACGCACTATCGTATAAGGATATCCGAACTTGTCCAGCTGTCTGGAAATCTTGGAGGACCCGAAGAGGCCGAGATTGAAGACACGGATGGACTTGTAGGTCACCACGCGGTCTGCCGTTCCATGCAGAAGAAGCTGCGGAGCAGGAGCATCGGCATATTTCACACGGCCATGGGTGGAAAAAATTGCACCGGAAAATGAAATCACGCCGGCATACTTGAACCCGTCGGGAAGGACGGACGCCAGCTTCGAATGGTTGCAAAGCTCGTATTCAGACTGGAGCGAGATGATTGCCCCGGCGGAAGAACCGCTGATAACCAGATTGTCAGGTTCAATGCCGAACTTGTCAGCATTGTCAATGATGAAAGACGTGGCTGCGAACATGTCCTCGACACCGATTTCGATGGAATGGCGGATAGCCTTTATCATCTTCACGCCTTTCACGCTTACACCCTTGAGGCCAAGCCGGTAATCAATGGAAAACACTGGATAGCCATTGTCATTCAGGAGTTTGATCCACTGCTGATAATGGGTCTTGTCCCTCTGTCCTCCCATGAATCCGCCTCCGAAAGCGAAAATGACGGCAGGCTTTTTCTTACCGTCGATTTCACGTACACTGCCATCTGCCGCCTTGTAGAAATCCAGGTAGAGGGCAGAGTCGCGCTGCACGAAAAGATGGGTGGAAGTCGGGGTCGCCATTTCCACGCCCTTGGCTTCCCATTTGTTGCGCGCCTGCAATGACATTGACACCAATATCATTGCTAATGAGCAAATTACTGATTTTATCAACCTTTTCATATTATTCTTTACTTAAAGTATTTTCACAATCAGGGATGAGACGGCGGATTGCCTTGACGTCCGCGAAGAAATGTCCGGCGATTACGCGCACTACCGTGTAGGCCGGAATTGCCACGAGCATGCCGATGACGCCTGCGAGATTTCCGGCAATCAGCAGGACAATGAATATTTCCAGAGGGCTGGCCTTGATGCTGGTCGAGTAGATATAAGGCTGGAACAGGAAATTGTCCACCAGCTGTGTCAGTTCGAACAGGACAACCAGAAGGATTATGAAGCCCCAGAAATGTGCAGTCACGCCTACTGCGCTGAATTTCAAGACAGTAGCCAGAATGGTGCCGAGCACGGTTCCCACAAGCGGACCGACATAAGGAATGATGTTAAGGATGCCTGTTATGAATGCTATTCCTATCGCCGCGCTGAATCCGATACGGGCTATCAGCCACATGAACAGGAAGTTGAGCAACGCCACGCCCATCACTTCGACCATCAGGCCTACGAAATATCTGGAAAGAAGGTGCTCGATGTCACCGATAGCGGCAATCACGCGGCTTTCAATCTTGTCCGGCACCAGCGCTCCGATAATCTTGCGGAACAGCATCTGGTCCTTCAGGAAGAAGAACGAAATGAACACCACGGAAAAAATGCCGACGCCTATGGACACGAAGAACGATGCCACATACTCGATGAGCGAGGACAATGAACCCAGATCCAATGTCTTCCTGATGAATGAGCCGACGGCATTTTCTATCCGGAAGTCAGGTCCGAATTGAGGGAAATGCGATATGAACCAGGCATTTATGCTGTTGACCGTGGCCATGAAGGAATCCACCGGGAGCGAGTATCCGGACGAAGAGACATTGTCAGAAATGTTCTGGATGATACGGGCTACGACAGGGATGACTTGCGTAAACAGGAACAGGAACAGTATCAGTATGATGCAGATGGTAATCACGGCAAGCAACGCCTCAGGCATTTGTTTCTTGCGTATCTTGATTTTCCGGAGCATCCGCATGATCGGACGGCCTAGAAGGGACACGACCGCAGCCAATATCATATAGATGATGACGCTCCTGAAATACCAGCACGCCGTCAGAACCACAGCCGAAACTGCACCATATATTATATAACGCGACAATTTGTCGACTCCTCTTTCTTTTTCCATATACGAGAAGCAATTTTTCCAAAGTTAGATGATTTTTCCCTATATTTGCAGTCCTTTACAAAAAACATTGAAATCATGTGGCAGAGAATACAGACCCTATATCTTGCGATTTCCACCATTCTCATGGCGGTTATGCTTTTCAGCGTAAAAGCTACTGTTCCAGGTGCGGACGGCACCACGATCGAGACATTCAAGTATTTGTCCTACATTCCGTACGCAATACTCATCATAGTGATTCTGCTGCTTAACGTATTGGCTCTCACCACTTACAAGTTCAGGGTATTCCAATACAGGACAGCGGTTCTTTCGGGACTCGTAACCCTCGGCTTCCAGATCTGGCTTGCCATCGAGTTCTTCGTGAACCTCCATGCGGGCAGCGACGGAAGCAGACTGATATATAAGATCAATGTCGTTTTTCCTCTAGTCTGTGTGATTCTCGACGCCCTTGCGGCAAGAGGAATTCTCGCTGACCAACTGCTGGTGGAAAGCACTTACAGGCTCAGGACTGACAAGAAGAACAGGAAAAGACGTTCCTAATCCGGGTTCGCCGCCAGGCTGTCCGAATCTTTCTTCAGATATTTAAGGACATTTTCGACATAAGTACGGGTAACGGCGATCGGCGGGATAACATCATTGTCCAAGTTCAGTTCGTACCCGTCTTTTTCTTTCCTCAGCACTTTCACCTTGTCCATATTGACAATGTATTTGCGGTGACAGCGTATCAGGCTGCTGCCCATAAAACTCTCTTCGACAGTCTTCAGGCGGCAACGGAGCATGTATTTCTGTAGTTCCCCCTTGCTGTCGGTGTACCACACAATTATATAATTGTCATCAGACTCAATATAATACAGGCAGGACAGACGCAATGACATTTTCAGCACACCGCTGTTGTCGAACAATGTTATCTTCTGCTCATCTTTCGGGAGAATCGGCTCGTCGGAAACGACATTGGCATAATTCATCAGCCGGATAGTATTGTTCTTGTCAATGATGGCGAAATACATTCCCGCTATTATATAAGGTATGACCAGCGACACGAAGCAATACAGGGATGCATTCAGGAAGATGTGCGCGAAGGACCTGTCTTGCAGACAAATGATTCCGAGGTCATCTCCCTTTATCGAGAACAATGTATAGAGGAGGCTGATTACGATGACCTCCACCAAATTCCAAACCACATATTGCAGGTAGTTCATGCTTTCCATCCTGGTGGCATACATGAGCCGCTTGCTGAGAATGATGATGAACAGTCCGATCACGAAGAATGCGGCTGTGAACAGGAATGCCTTGGATGAGCCTATCTCGAACCACACATTATGGGAAAACGGGATGCTGACAAGCATGAACACCAACGAGAAAAACGCGGTAAATGTGACAGTAGCTATCAGCTGATACTTCTGTCGGAAATAGCTCGGCAACTTATATTTTTCTGACATGTTTCTGCATTTTTATCAAGACAAATATAATAATTTAATGCGAAATGCGCCAAAAGTAGAACAAATTCGCCACTTATGGAGCAATCTCGCCAAATATAGGCCAGAAGTGCGGCGAGTTCACCACATAATTTTTCCGGACGCATTATTAAGGGGTATCTTTGCCACGCGAGTGTCGTAAGGGGTATTCTCCGACGACAAAAAATGTACTTGAACATTGAACTGAATTATTATGAAACTTATCGGAACCGGAAGCGCTCTTCCGAAAAAGGTCGTGACGAACGCGATGCTTTCTGAATTTCTGGACACCAGTGACGAATGGATTGTCCCGAGAACCGGAATTCACACCAGGCACGTGATCAGCGATGAGGAACTTAAAGATTTGGGGGCGCAGGCAGCGTTGAAAGCATTGGAAATGGCCGGACTCAAACCTGAAGACATCGACTATTTCATCTGCTCGAACGTGATCAACGAATATATCACGCCGGGATTGAGCTGTATAATCGCGGAAGAAATCGGACTTGCATGTCCTTGTGTCGACATCAATTGCGCATGCCCTGGATTCATATATGCCATGGACATTGCCGAATGCCATTTCCTTGCGAAAAAAGTCAAGAACGTGCTGATCGTCTGTGCGGAAGAGCCGACAAGGATGACGGATTGGACTGACAGGGCGACATGCGTGCTTTTCGGTGACGGAGCCGGTGCTGCCGTATTTACGGAAGGTGACAACATGAAGGGGATCCGCCTCCATTCACAGCCGGCATCGGACAAGATCTGGCAGAAGCGCAAACTGATGCCTACTCCTTATATAACCAAGGAGGAGACCGAGGCGCCTCTCCAGATGAAGGGAAAAGAGGTCTTCAAGTTCGCGGTCAATGCTTCCACTACGGAAGTGGAGTCACTGTTGCGCGAACTCGGTCTTTCCAAGGACGATGTCAGCTATTACATGGTACACCAGGCGAACCAGCGCATCATCGATGCCATCAAGAAATATCTGAATGAACCGGACGAAAAATTCCCTGTCAATATTACTGACCATGGAAACTCTTCTTCCGCATCATGCCTGATTCTTCTGGATGAGTGCAATCGTAAAGGAATGTTCCAAAAGGGAGATATTCTAGTCTTCAGTGCGTTTGGTGCAGGTCTGCTGTCGGGCGCGGCGGTACTTGAATGGTAAAAATTATTATATTTGCAGATTGAACAACAACATATTACTATGATTAAAAGTATTATTTGTGATATTCTCGGAATAAAATATCCATTATTCCAGGGAGGAATGGCTTGGATTGCTGACGCCAATCTGGCTGCAGCTGTTTCCAATGCCGGCGGTCTCGGCCTTATTTCTTCAATCAATTACGGAACAGAAGCCGTCCGCAATGAAATCAGAAAATGTCGTGAACTCACGGACAAACCTTTCGGTGTCAATATCATGCTTGCGGCGCCTAATGCAGGTGAAGTGGCTGATATGATTATCGAGGAAGGTGTAAAAATCGTCACCACGGGTGCCGGTTCACCTGCAGCTTACATGGAGAAATGGAAGGCTGCCGGAATCAAGGTCATCCCTGTCGTGGCATCTGTTGCATATGCATTGAAAATGCAGGAACTCGGAGCGACTGCAGTTGTAGCTGAGGGCGCAGAGTCCGGCGGACACGTAGGAGACAACCACACTATGGCGCTTGTGCCTCAAATCATTGACGCACTGGATATTCCGGTGCTTGCTGCCGGCGGAATCTTCGACGGTCGCGGCGCGGCTGCGGCTTTCATGCTCGGTGCGGTGGGCGTGCAGGTGGGAACCCGTTTCCTGATCGCAGACGAATGTCTCATCCATGAAAACTACAAGGAGAAACTGTTGAAAGCTTCTGATGTCAGCACAATAGTGACCGGCAAGTCGATGGGAGATGCAGTCCGCTGCCTCAAGACTCCGTTCTCCAAGAAGTTCTTCAAGATGGAGTACGACCCGGCTGTGCCTAAGGAGGAAGTGCTGGATTTCGGCAAGGGTGCAATGCGTAAGGCTGTTTTCGATGGTGACAACATGGGAAGCTACCTGGCAGGTGAGGTTGCCGGCATGATCAAGAAGAAGGAAAGTGCAAAAGATATAGTTGAAGATATCATGGGCGGCGCTGAGAAGTTGCTTAAAAACGCTCCATCACTTATAGTAGGTTAATAAAACCTTGAATAAAAAATAAAATAATATGGCAAAAAGAGTAGTAGTAACAGGAATGGGTGTCATTTCCCCAATCGGAAATGACGTGCCGACATTCTGGAACAATCTCGTGAACGGCGTTTGCGGTATAGATTATATCCAGGAGTTTCCGACAGAAAATCTTCCTGTAAGAATCGCAGGAAAGGTCAAGGATTTCCATCCGGAGAATTACGGAATGGACAAAGGTTTCAGCAGGAAACAGGACCTCTTTACACAATATGGTGTAGCTGCGGCATACGAGGCTATGAACCAGGCCGGTCTGATCTCCGAGGGCGAAGGACAGAACATTGACCCTTTCAGGCTCGGTGTTTATGTCGGTTCCGGAATCGGCGGATTTGAAATTCAGTACCGCGAGACTGCGAAGATGATCGAGGACCCTTCAGGCCAGTGGATTTCTCCGCTTTTCATTCCTACAATGATTTCCAACATCGCTGCTGGGCATATCGCGATCAAGAACCACGCACAGGGACCTTGTATCGATGTTGTAACGGCTTGTGCCACATCTACTAACAACATCGGTGAGGCGCTCCGCGCAATCCGCCACGGCTACGCTGACGCGATCATCACGGGAGGTTGCGAGAATGCGACAATTCCTCTCGGAATCGCAGGCTTCGCCAATGCCAAGGCGCTTTCACGTGCCGAAAACCCTAAATATGCGTCTCTTCCGTTCAATGCAAACCGTGCAGGTTTCGTAATGGGTGACGGTGCCGGAATTCTCGTGCTTGAGGAACTTGAGCATGCCAAAGCACGTGGGGCCAAGATTTACGCTGAAATCGTAGGTTACGGCAATACTTGTGACGCACACCATGCAACTGCGCCTAGGCCTGACGGAATCACCCAGGCCAAGTGTATCGAGCTTGCTCTCGAAGAGGCCGGTTTCAACAAGGATACTGACAAGCTTTATATCAATGCTCATGGAACAGGTACCAAGTTGAACGACGTTGCGGAGACCAAGGCATATAAGATTGCTCTCGGTGACTACGCTTACAAGGCTCATATCAGTTCCATCAAGTGTATGACAGGACACATGTTCGGTGCAGCGGGTGCAGCAGAGGCTATCACCACGATTCTTGCACTCAACAACGGAATCATTCCTCCGACAATCAACCTGGATACACCGGATCCAGAGTGCGATCTTGACTACACACCTAATACCGCTGTCAAGACCGACCTTACACTCGGTATTTCCGATTCTCTCGGCTTCGGAGGACACAATGCCTGCATAGCATTCAGAAAATACGAAGAATAGTCGACTTTAAATGTACTAAAACCTGAATAAAATGAATAAAGAAGACATAAAAAAATTCCTTCCACATAGGGAGCCGATGCTTCTGGTGGATGAGGCTGAAATCGATGAGAATGGTGTAGCGCATTGCAAATACACCATCAAGGAAGATGAGTTCTTTACAAGAGGGCACTTCCCTGGGAATCCTATCGTTCCTGGAGTAATCCAGTGCGAGATCATGGCCCAGAGCTGCGCCATTCTGGTAAAGGACGACATCCCGGGTCATCTCACGCTCTACGCAGGTCTTGACAAGGTCCGTTTCAAGAACCCTGTCAAGCCAGGCGACGTATGTGAGATTACCGCCCGCCTGATCGAACAAAGAGGTTCACTCTATTTCTGCTCAGCAAAATTGGAAGTCGGAGGCAAGCTCTGCTGCAAAGGCGAACTTACTTTCGCACTGATCCCGAAGGAATAAGTCGCGTGGCGCATAAGTCGCTATTGCTCAAATAATTAGCCACTTTCAGAGTTGCGGTTTCATAAACTCTGAAAGTGGCTAATTTATTGATTGTTATGCCATTGCGCTCCACGCAACGTGCTTATCTTAACTTCTTGTTCTTCCTTGTCAGATGTAAAAATTTCAGAACTTGCCTTCTCGGAGGGTTGAGATAGCCATATATCTTCATTGTGCATCTTTTGATGTCATTATCTGAAAGATTGTCAATTGTCTTACAGTCAACATCATATCCCAATTGCTTCATTATCTCCTGCATCTTTTCATATAGTGAGTAGTCTTCATAATCTTCCCGCAAATCATACTCTGAACCTTGTGTGGATTCGATAACGGATATCGCGCTTTCCCAATCACGGAAACAAGACAAGAATGAATTGTAATCCAGGAAGTTATACTTGTTGATGATATAGTCCGTAAGCTGCTGCGACTCTTTTCTGTCCAGACCTTTGAAGATGTTTTCCGTTAATATGTAGTTCAATGGCTTTCCACATGCATATTGCCGGTTGACAAGATCAATGCTCTCCCTGAATTTTTTTCTGCAAAGTCTCTTTCTGACAGGTTCCGAGAATGGATTCCCATTCATCTTGAAGGCCAATAAATTCCAACGATATGCCGATGCGTTTTTGCATAACGACCCCGTCACCGGATTATTGCAGATGTAAATAATGCAGCTTCGTAGTTTTTTCATTGTGTCTTTTGCCGCCCACCCCGTCGGTGCCATGAATAGTCTGCCATTGCGGTTATATCTCATATTGTATTGGCGTGTAAACTCCCGTTTGAATTCCGCTATGACCTTCAATGTCTGATTGCAATCTTTAACTTTTATGAGCAGGTGGAAATGATTGAACATCAGGCAGAATGACATTACTTCAAGCTTGTGGCTCCTGGCAGCGCAACTGAGCATCGTGTAAAAGATCAGCATGTCTTCCAGCTTGTAGAATAGCCCTTGCCCGTCGATTGATTTCGAATAGAAATGGACCGGCACGTAGGCCGGATAAATAGTTTTTTTCATGTAGTTATCTTTTTAGTTTGATTCGAAGTTACAAAAATGTCCGGCATCTTGCAAATAATACAGATGGCGTGGTGCGTAAGTTGCTATGACTCAAATAATTAGCCACTTTCAGAGTCGCAGTTTCTTGAACTCTGAAAGTGGCTAATTTATTGATTACTATGTCATTGTGCTCCACGGGGCGTCAAACTGACGGAGACGTGGCCGTATGCGGCATTATGTCTTGTAACTAGCTACTTGATGGCCGCCATCTTGCCGAGGGCGAGCTCTACCAGCTTGCGGACCATCGGCTTGTAGTCCGGATTGCTGTTCTGGAGATACCTGTTGGCGATGGCGCAGCATACTGTTCCGGCCTGGTGTCCGAGATGTGCTGACAGACCGGTGACGGCAGAACTCTCCATCTCGAAGTTCGTGATGCGGTAGTCACCGAAGCGGAAAGACTCGAATCTCTCCAGCATATCAGGCATTGCCAACGGCAATCTTACGACACGTCCCTGAGGACCGTAGAAGCCTTGTGCTGAAATGGTTACGCCTCTTACTGTGCAATCCTTGAACGCCTCGATGAGCTTGTCTCCGGCCTTTACGAAATATGGAGAACCGAGGTAGCTGTTCCAGCGTGTATGCACCTTGAAAGCATCCTCCATCTCGGAAATGTTGATCTTGTCGCGGTCTGCGTACCAGTTGAGGAGACCGTCGCAACCTACTGATATCTCCGAGAAAATGAATGAACCGATCGGAATGTCCGGCTGGATGGCGCCGCTCGTGCCGATTCGCAGGATTGTCAATGTCCTGTGCTCCGGCTTCACCTCCCTGGTCTTGAAATCAACATTCGCAAGAGCGTCAAGTTCGGTCAGGACAATGTCAATGTTGTCCGTTCCGATACCTGTGGAAAGAATGGTAATGCGCTCTCCATGGTACTTCCCGGTGATGGAAACGAACTCTCTTGAAGCATGTCTGAACTCCTTCTCTTCAAGAAATTCTCCGACCATATCCACGCGGCCCGGGTCACCTACGAGAATCACCTTGTCTGCAAGCTCTTCCGGTTTAAGGTGAATGTGGAAAACTGATCCGTCATCATTGATAATTAACTCTGATTCTGGTATTCTAGCCATAATAACTATCTTTCTGCGAGGATATCCAGGTCCTTGCAACGTCATTTAAAGGGTTTCAATGCGCCTGGCCGCTTTGGGGCCGCCGAGATAAGCGGCGGCCTAAAATTCACTGAAAATGCTAATATAGCACTTTTTTAATCGTTTTGCAAGATGAATTCTGCCAGTTCCTCGGCATTGTCGGCGATTTTCCACGGCTTGCCTGCCTCAAGTTCCTCCCTGGAACGGAAACCCCAGGTTACGCCTACCGTACGTACGGCAGCATTGGCCCCGGTCTTCATATCTACGTCGGAATCACCCACGTACATTACTTCATCCAATTGGATGTCAGGTCTTTCCGCCATGATCTGGTGGACGATTGCCGGGTCCGGCTTGATAGGCTGTCCCTCACGCTGGCCCAAGATTTTCAGGAATCCGATGTCGCCGAAGAAATGCTTGATGAGCTTCTCCGCGCCCTCCTGATACTTGTTGGAGGCCAATGCCGGTATCACACCTGCCGCGCTGATTTTATGCAGCATTTCCGTGATGCCCGGATAAGGGACGGTGCAGTCGCACATGTGCGCGTCATAATAGGCGAGGAAAAGCTCCGCCATCCTGTTTATTACGGCCTCATTGTCCTGTCCCTCAGGCACCGCGCCACGGAACAGGTTATATATTCCGCGTCCGCACAATGTATAATAATCATTGATAGGCCTCTCCGGAAATCCGCATTCTCTCAATGCGTGGTTTGTCGCATGTCCCAAATCCTCGACAGTATTCAGCAATGTACCGTCAAGGTCGAATATTACCAATTTTGTCATAAAAACTCTATTTTTTTACCGGCCCCGAAACCGGAGCCTTCGTTACTTCCGTCTTGAGCTTGTCGGCGGACAATCCGACTTTTATGGCTGTAAGGGATTGATTGTCACTGCCATTGACCCTGTCGGCTATGATGAATTCCGATACTGGGTCTTCGATGTGCCTCATCATTGCGCGCTTCAGTGGTCTTGCGCCGTAGCTCGGGTCGAAACCCGCCTCTGCCACGAACTTCTTCGCGGGCGGAGTCACCGTAAGCTTGTAGCCCGCTTCCTCTGCCCTGGCTTTCAGGTCTTTAAGCTCGATGTCCACAATCTTGAAGATATCATCTTTGTCCAGTTCCCTGAAGAAAACCTGTTCGTCAACCCTGTTTATGAACTCCGGCGGAAAAGCCTTTCTTACAGCTTTTTCCAGAACCATCTGGCGGTTGATTTCCACATTGCGGCTGGCCGTGTTGAAGCCCACTCCCTTCCCATATTCCTGGATGTCACGGCTTCCGACATTGGAAGTCATGATGATGATGGTGTTCCGGAAACTTACAGTCCTGCCCTCGCTGTCCGTGAGACGTCCGTCGTCCATCACTTGCAGCAGCAGGTTGAAAATATCCGGATGCGCCTTCTCGATTTCGTCCAGCAGCACGACACAATACGGCTTCCGTCTGACCCTTTCGCTAAGCTGTCCTCCTTCCTCGTATCCGACATATCCCGGAGGCGCGCCGATGAGTCTCGAAACGGAGAATTTCTCCATGTATTCGCTCATGTCGATTCTTACCATATTGTCCTCAGAATCAAACAAATACTCGGCGATACGCTTGGCCAGCTCCGTCTTGCCGACACCGGTAGGCCCGAAGAACATGAACGACCCGATCGGCCTGCCCGGATCCTTGAGCCCGGCCCTGTTTCTCTGGATTGCCCCCACGATGGTGTCGATGGCATTGTCCTGGCCTATGATGCGTCCTCTCAGGCGCTCGCGCATTTTCATTATCCTGTTTCCCTCTGACTCGGCGACCTTGTTCACCGGGATGCCGGTCATTTTCGAGACGACGGTCGAGATGTCATTTTCATTGACGATGCTCTCCTGTTTTCCCGCGCCTCTTTTCAGCCTGACCATTGAACCGGCCTCGTCCATGGCGTCGATGGCCTTGTCGGGCAGGAACTGGTCCGGTATGTATCTGTCAGTCAGCCTCACGCAAGCGTCAATCGCCGCGTCGGTATAGATGACATTGTGGAATTTTTCATAATTTGTCTTCAGCTTGCCCAGTATTGCTACGGACTCCTTCACATCGGCCGGTTCCACGACGATTTTCTGGAATCTCCTGTCCAGAGCCCCGTCTTTTTCCACGATTCTGGTGAACTCGTCCATCGTGGTGGCGCCGATGCACTGCAACTCGCCCCTGGCAAGCGCCGGTTTCAGCATGTTCGCGGCATCCAGGCTGCCCTGTCCGCCACCAGCCCCGACGATCGTGTGGAACTCGTCGATGAACATCACCAGATTCGGATCGTTGCTTGCCGCCTTGATTATAGCCTTGATCCTTTTCTCGAAATCGCCCCTGTATTTGGTGCCTGCCACTACTGACGCAATGTCCAGTGACACAATGCGCTTGTTCTTCAACACCGATGGAATCGTGCCGTCGGCAATTTTCATTGCAATGCCCTCCACGATGGCGGATTTTCCCACGCCCGGCTCACCGATCAGCATCGGATTGTTCTTCTTCCGTCGCCCCAGAATCTCGATCACGCGCGAAATTTCCTTGTCCCTGCCGACGACAGGATCCAACTTGCCTTCGGCCGCAGCCTTGGTCAGGTCAATGCCGAATTCCGAAATGATGTCCGTCTCCTGCTCCTTGCCTGCCGCCTCCGTGCCGCCGTCGCTGATTTCCTCCCCGTCATCGCTCTGTCCGGAGTCCGTCGCGAGCAGCCCGTTCTTCTCCATGTAGGTCAATATCCTGCTATAGTCAATGCCTATGTTTCTCAGATAAGTGGTGCCGTAACTTCCTGTGGATCTGCACAATGCCAGCAGAAGATGCTGTGGCGCGGCTTCTCCGCACCGAAGCTTGGCGGCTTCCATTATCGAAAGACTGAGAATGTTCTGTGACGCCCTGGAGAAGGTGATATTCTCCATCTCGGAATACGGGATGTGCTCGTTCGTGAAAATTCTGCTGTCAATGAATCTTTTCATCGAGTCCGTGTCGGTTCCGAGCTTTTCAAGTGTGCCACATGCCGCATTGTCATGATGCCTGAGGATTCCTAGATACAGGTGGTCCGGACCGATGCCGTAACTGCCTGTCCTCATGGCTTCTTCCCGGGCGTAATTGATTATGCTGTTGAGTTCTTCTGATATCTTGATTTCCATATTCCGTGTCCTTTCATTTCTCGCCGCCGTGCATCCGGCGACGCCTCTCCACTGGCAAAATTAAGACCTTTTTCATTCATTTTTGGTGCTATGCCAAAAAAATTGTAAATTTGTATGTTATATGTAACAGAAAAACACATTAGAAAATGGATATGAATGAGGAGAACAAGAACGCTGCTGAACAGCAGGAAGAGGGGACAGGAATGAAAGGCATCATCGAGGAGGTGAACATTGACGAGGAAATGCGGTCCGCGTACATTGACTATTCAATGTCCGTGATCGTTTCCCGTGCGCTCCCGGATGCCAGGGATGGTCTGAAGCCTGTGCAGAGGCGTGTGCTGTTCGGAATGGAAGGTCTGGGCCTGGATTATTCGGGACAGACGAAGAAATCAGCGAGAATTGTCGGAGAGGTACTGGGTAAGTTCCACCCGCATGGCGACTCCAGCGTATATGATGCGATGGCAAGGCTTGCACAGAACTGGAACCAGAGATATCCTCTCGTATATGGTCAGGGAAACTTCGGTTCCATGGACGGTGACCCTGTCGCTGCCATGCGATACACCGAGGCCAAGTTGGAAAAGCTTGCCAATGATGTCCTCGGCGATATGGAGAAGGATACCGTAGACTTCCAGCTGAACTTCGATGATACGATACAGGAGCCTACAGTGCTGCCTACCAAGGCGCCGCTCCTGCTGTTGAACGGTTCGGCAGGTATTGCCGTAGGTATGGCCACCAACATGGCGCCGCATAATCTCGGCGAATGCTGCGATGCCATCTGCGCCTACATTGACAATCCGGACATCGACACTGACGGCCTGATGCATTATATCAAAGGTCCGGATTTCCCTACAGGAGGTATCATCCAGGGAATCCAAGGCATCAGGGATGCATACGAGACCGGCCGCGGAAAGGTAGTGGTACGTGCGAAGACGGAAATCGAGGTGGACAACAACGGCCGCGAGACCATTGTCGTTACCGAGATTCCTTACATGGTGAACAAGAAGGAGATGCTCGAAAAGATCGGCCAGATGGTTGATGACAAGAAGATTGAGGGCATCACCTACATGAACGACGAAACTTCCCGCGAGGGCGTGAGAGTCATCTTCAGGGTAAAGCAGGGCTCCAATTCAAATGTCGTGCTGAACACCTTGTTCAAATACACCCCGCTCCAGTCAAGCTTCGCCATCAACAATGTCGCGCTTGTCAAGGGCCGTCCTAGGACATTGTCTCTCAAGGACATCCTGAAAGTGTTCGTGGATTTCAGGCACGAAGTCATTATCCGCAGGACCAAGTTCGACCTGGACAAGGCGAAGAAGAGAGCACATATCCTCGAAGGCCTCATCAAGGCGATCGACGTCATCGATGAAATCATCAGGATTATCCGTGCTTCCAAGACTGTGGACGAGGCCAGAAATACTCTCATGACCACATTCGGATTCTCTGAGGCACAGGCTTCGGCCATCGTGGAAATGAGACTCCGTCAGCTCACCGGACTCGAAAGGGAGAAGCTCCAGGCAGAGTACGACGAGTTGGAGAAATTCATCGCATGGTGTAACGATGTTCTTGCAAATCCTGCAATGCAGATGGAAATCATCAAGAACGAAACCATGGAACTCAAGGCCAAATATGGCGATGAAAGAAGGTCGAAAATCGTACCTAACGCGGAAGAGTTCAATCCTGAGGACTTCTATGCCGATGATGACGAGGTCATCACGATTTCTCATTTCGGATATATCAAGAGAACTCCTCTTGCAGAATACAAGACCCAGAACAGAGGCGGCGTAGGCATGAAGGGAACCGCTACGAGGGATGAGGACTTCATAGAACATCTGTATGTGGCCAATATGCACAGCACGATGCTGTTCTTCACGGAGCAGGGCAAGTGCTTCTGGCTGAAGGTCTACGAGGTGCCGGAGGGCTCACGTTCATCCAAGGGACGTGCGATCCAGAACGTCCTCAGCATTCCGGACGACAAGATCAAGGCTATCATCAATGTTCCTACATTGACTGATGAGGAATATATAAACAGTCACTTCATCATCCTTGCCACCAAGGAAGGTATCATCAAGAAGACTTCGCTCGAAGCATACTCAAGGCCTCGTGCCAAGGGTGTCAATGCTGTCAATGTACGTGAGGGCGACGAACTTCTCGAAGCAATCCTTACCGACGGCAAGTCCGAGGTGCTCATCGCAAGCCGCAACGGACGTTGCGTAAGGTTCGACGAAACCGATGCGAGACCGCTCGGAAGAACAGCGACCGGCGTCCGTGGCATTAATCTTGATGAGGATGACTATGTTATCGGCATGGTATGCTATGAACCTGAGGCAGAGGATGCTGCAGCTCATACATTGCTTGTGATCGGAGAAAAGGGACTCGGAAAGAGGACTGATTTCGAGGAATACCGCAAGACCAGCCGTGGCAGCAAGGGTGTCCGCACCATGAACATTACTGACAAGACCGGAAAACTTGTAGCAATGAAGAATGTTACAGAGGAGAATGACCTGCTTATCATTACCCAGAGCGGTCTTATCATCAGAATGGCTGTTGCAGATATCAAGCAGGCTGGACGTAATACCCAGGGTGTCAAGCTTATAAACATCAGGGACAATGATTCCATCGCTTCAGTGTCAGTAGTGGCGAAGAGTGATGAAGAAGAATTGCCTGCTGAAGGCGAGACCGCTCCGGATGCTCCGGCTGAAACGGGAAAAACTGAAGAATATTTGAAGTAAAACATTGAAACTCTATTAGATATGAAAAAAATTCTTCTCGCATTGGCGATTTTTACCTCAGTACAGGTAGCTGATGCACAGGTAAAGTCTGCTGCAGATGCCAAGAAGGCTGTGGAGGCTGCCGAGGCTGCTGCAAAAAATGAAAAGAAGGCCATCAAGGTCGCTACATGGATCAAGCTCGGTCAGGAGTATGTAAAAGCGTATGACGCTCCTACCGGAAGCATTATTCCGGGAGCCAGCAAGACGGAACTTTCACTTATGATGGGTTCCGAAAAGGCTCAGTCTACAGAGGTCGTTACCATCAATGGTGAGCAGTACGAAAAGAACGTATATGCTGACAAGAACCTCTACTTCAATGCTAAAGGCCAGCTTGCAATCATCGAGGTTACAAAGCCTGTATATGCTGATGCACTCGAAAAAGCTACAGATGCATATCAGAAGGCTTATGAAATCGACACCAAGCAGACCAAGGCCAAGGATATTGCAGAGGCTTACAAGCAGATTGCAGACAAATACATGAACGAGGCTTTCAACAAGTACACATTCGGTGATTTGTCAGCTGCCAGCAAACTCTTCGAGAAAGCTGCTGATGTAGAGGCACTTGCACCGCTTTCCAAGATTGATACCAGCGCTATCTACAATGCAGGTTTCACAGCTTGGGCAAGCAAGGACAATGCAAGGGCAAAGGGCCTCTTCGAGAAATGCTATAACCTCGGTTACTACTACGAAGGAGGTGAGGTCTTCGCTAAACTCGCTGACGTAGATACACTTAACACCAAGAAGTATCTTGAGGAAGGTTTCGAGAAATTCCCGCAGAGCCAGAGCATCCTCATCGGCCTCATCAACTACTATCTGAAGGCCAATGAGAGCACTGACAGACTTTTCGAACTGCTCGACAAGGCTAAGGTAAATGAGCCTAACAATGCTTCTCTCTACTATGTGGAAGGAAATATCCGCGCACAGCTCGGTGACCTCGACAAGGCTGTCGTAGCTTACGAGAAATGCGCAGAGATCAATCCTGAATATGAGTATGGTTATATCGGAGAAGGTACAATGTTCTACAACAAGGCTATCGAGGTGCAGACCAAGGCTCAGGAAGAACTTGACGATGCCAAGTATATGGCACTCGTGAAAGAGTTCGAGGCAGACCTCAAGTCTTGTATCGCTCCGTTCGAGAAAGCATTCGAAATCACCAAGGCAGAGAATGTGAAAGTCGGTGTAGCTGAGTACCTTAAGAATGCTTACTACCGTTTCCGTGACGAATCACCTGAATACATGGCAGGTTACGAGAAATATTCCAAGATCACAGCTGCCGGAAAGGTTGAATAAAATCCGTAGCTGGAATTTGATTCAGACAGGGGCTGACCGGGTTACCGGCCGGCCCTTTTTTGCTGATGTTGTGCCTCTAAATTGATTTATCCGATTTCTTATTTGTCAGATAATTATCGATGATGTATATTTGATGCCGGAAATGAATGTGGGGAAACCGGGTGAGATTCCCGGGCAGTTCCCGCTACTGTGAGACCTCAATGACGAGGCGAGTCAGAATGCCTGCATTCATCGGTACCATCGGTTCTTGCCTGCGGAGGACGGGCGGCGTTGGCTGGGTCTCTTGTGCATTAGTCCGGGAAACTGTGGCTGAATCGGTGTGTATTACATTGATTGACAGTTAATTGGCCGGATGAAATTCTTTAAGTATATCATTGTCGTGACACTGGCGGTTTTTGCCGTCAGCGGAAATTCGTATGCTGAGCCGGCCGATAGTCTGGCATTGAACCGCCAATTGGACAGTTCGATGGTATTGGGATATGCTTCCGGCTTCGGATACCGGGAGACTATACCCGCGCAAACCCTTGGCGGAAAGGAACTTGAGAGGCTGAACACCCTTTCTGTCGCTGATGCAATGCGCTTTTTCTCCGGTGTCCAGATCAAGGATTACGGCGGAATCGGTGGATTGAAGACCGTGAATGTCAGATCCCTGGGGACCAACCATACGGCTGTGCTGATTGATGGTATACAACTCGGCAACGCGCAGAACGGACAGGTGGACCTGGGACGTTTCTCGCTCGATGACGTTGCGGAAATATCGCTGTACAATGGGCAGAAAAGTGACATTTTCCAATCGGCCGGAGAATTCGGAGCATCCAGCGTCGTGTATATCAACACTTCCAGGCCGAGATTTGATGACGGCAGAAAATTCAAGCTCAAAGCATCTCTGAAAGGAGGCTCCTTTGACCTTGTAAATCCTTCTCTCAGAGCGGAATATAAAATATCAGACAATGTTTCCGGAAGCGTATCGGCGGGTTTTGTCAATGCTTCCGGCAAATATAAATTCCGTTGCCGGGGCTATGATTCCCGAGGAAATCTTGCCTATGACACCACAGCATTCAGGCGCAATGGTGATGTATGCGCTTTGCGGACGGAGGCTGCGTTCTATGGGGCTTTGGGGCATGGAAGCTGGACGCTAAAGGCCTATAACTATCATTCCGACAGGGGAATCCCCGGGGCGGTCGTGAGCAATGTCTTTACAAATGGCGAGCGCATGAGGGACAATAACTTGTTCGTTCAGGGCAGGGCGGTCAACAGTTGGACGCCATGGTGGCGCTCCATGTTCAATGCCAAGTTCGCCTATGACTATACCTTCTATGAAGACAAGGACATGCGCAGGCTGTATGTAAGCAATACGTACAGACAGAAAGAGTTGTTTGCTTCATGCGCCAACTTGTTCAGCATCACTGATTTCTGGGATGTCTCCCTTTCTTGTGATTTCAAATGGAACTATCTCGACGCCGACAACTACATGTCGGGTAACCTGCCGTTCCCTCAGCCTGTGAGATTCACGGAGATGGTGTCTGCCGCCACGGCATTGGACCTTGGAAGGTTGAAGATGCAGGCAAGCCTGCTGGGCTATTTCATACATGACAAGGCGCGCAAAAATTCATCGGACTCCCGCAGGAGCAAGGCGGCCCCTGCGTTCTATGCCTCATACAAGGTGCTGAAGAACAATGATTTATTCGTGAGGGCTTTCGCCAAAAGTTCGTTCAGAATGCCCACGTTCAATGATTTGTATTATACGAACTCCGCCAGCGCCGCCCTTCGCCCCGAGACCGTTTGGCAGGCCAATGCCGGTTTCACGTATTCCGGAAATTATCTCCATGCCGGTCCCTTCAGGAAATTGAAACTGAGCGCGGACGGATATTGGAACAAGGTGAAGGATAAGATTATAGCCTATCCGGGCGGACAGCAGTTCAGGTGGACGATGCTGAATCTCGGAACGGTGGATATCAAGGGCGTGGACGCTTCATGTGATGCCTTTTTCAGTTTCGGCCAGGTCGAAGCAGCTGTGAAACTCCAATATACATGGCAGAGATCTATAGATGTCACGAACAAATCAGACACCTTCTACAAGAATCAGATTCCGTATGTGCCGAAGCATAGCGGTTCAGCCGTCGCTTCCATATATTATAAGGGATGGGGGCTGAATTATTCCTTCATATATACTGGCGAGAGGTACAGTAGTAAGGAAAACACGTGGCGGAACTATGTCCTGCCTTGGTATACCAGCGACCTGTCATTGCAGAAAACATTGAATATTAATAAGAAAACATTGAAAGCGACAGCTGAAATCAATAATCTTTTCGGTCAGGATTATGAGGTGGTCCTGAATTATCCTATGCCAAAGACGAATTTCAGACTGTCGGTCAGCATTGAACTTTAAACAAATATTTTTATGAAAAGAATTTTTCAAAATTTCGGCAAGGTAGTGCTTGCCATCGCGTTGGTTGCGGCAGCAGGTTGCCGTAAGGAGGATACATTGAGATTCCTTCCCGGTGAGAATGGGGAACCGTCTGATTATGAGGTCGTTGACGCTGCTGTCAATGCATCGGCTAAACCTTCGGGAATTTACCTTGTCAATCAGGGCAATCAGGGCAGCAACAAGGCCAGGCTGGATTTCCTGAATTTCCATAACGGTTTCTATATCAGGGATGTGTTTACGGAGTATAACCCGGAAGTCGTGAAAGGACTGGGCGATACCGGCAATGATGTCCAAGTTTACAAGGGGAAGGTTTTTGTCGTCGTCAATGGCTCGCACAAAGTCGAAATCATGGACGCGTACTCCATGAAGCGTCTGGCTCAGGTGGATGTTCCCAACTGCCGTTTCATCGCATTTGACGGAAACAGTGCTTATGTGACATCATACGTGGCGAAAGATAAGGAAGCCTTCAAAACTCAGAAAGGAGCGCTGTATCGCATTGATCTCGACACATATAAGGTTACCGGGCAGGTTACCGTGGGCTATCAGCCGGAGCAGCTCGTCATCAGGGACGGTAAGGCTTATGTCGCCAATTCTGGCGGAATGTACGCCATTTCCGGCGCAATTGGCGCAAAATATGACAATACCGTTTCCGTCGTGGACTTGAAATCAATGAAAGTGGAATATAATATTGAAGTTGCTGTAAATCTGGCACTTATGCTTGTGGACGCCGAGGGGACAATCTGGGTTTCATCGCAAGGCGATTTCAGCGATGTCAGCAGTACTCTCAACTATCTTGTCAAGAAAGGTGACAAGTATGAGCTTGGCGGCTCTGTGAATGTGCCGGTTTCAAGCATGGCATTGGCCGGAGACAAGATTTATGTAATTGGTACGACTTATAATCCTACTACATGGAAGCCGGCTACTACATATAATATTGTCAATGCCAAGACCCGCAAACTGGAATCCGGCAGTTTCATAACCGACGGTACTGAAAGTGACATCACCACAGCTTATACGGTGACCGTGAATCCGGGAAACGGAGATATCTATGTGACAGATGCCAAAGATTATGTCTCCAGCGGAACCCTCCATTGCTATACCGGTTCCGGCAAGCGTAAATGGAGTGTCCGCACTGGAGACATACCGGATCGCATCGCGTTCCTGTAGGCCCTAGTCGACTTTAGGAAGATGACTGAGACTTTCCCTGATCTGCTCGTCAGTCGGGATGGTGTCAGTCATTTTTCCGTCATTGAACTGCGCATATGCCATCAGGTCGAAATAACCTGTTCCCGTGAGACCGAAAAGAATTGTCTTTTCCTCTCCCGTTTCCTTGCATTTCAGGGCCTCGTCAATGGCTGCACGTATCGCGTGGCTGCTTTCAGGTGCAGGGAGCGTGCCTTCCGTGCGTGCAAACAATTCCGCTGCCTTGAATACGGAAGTCTGCTCGACGGAACGGGCCTCCATGTAGCCGTCGGCATAGAGCTGTGACAGGATGCTGCTCATTCCGTGGTAGCGGAGACCGCCTGCGTGGTTCGCTGACGGAATGAACTGACTGCCAAGAGTATACATTTTAGAGAGCGGGCAAATCTCACCGGTGTCGCAGAAATCGTAGGCATATTTTCCACGCGTGAAGCTAGGGCAGGATTTAGGCTCTACGGCGATTATGCGGTATTGTTTCTCGCCGCGCAGCATTTCTCCGACAAACGGACTTATCAGACCGCCGAGATTCGAACCGCCTCCGGCACAGCCTATGACAATGTCCGGGGTGATGCCGTATTTGTCGAGCGCCGCTTTTGCTTCAAGACCGATAATTGACTGGTGCAGAAGAACTTGGTTCAGGACGGAGCCGAGAACATATCTGTACCCGTCATGAGTGACAGCAGTTTCCACCGCTTCGGAAATGGCACATCCCAGACTGCCGGTCGTTCCCGGGTGCTCCGCCAGAATCTTGCGGCCGACCTCTGTCTCCATGCTTGGAGACGGCGTGACATGTGCCCCGTAGGTACGCATGACTTCGCGTCTGAACGGCTTCTGCTCGTACGAACATTTTACCATGAATACATGACAATCAAGGCCGAAGTATGCACATGCCATGCTCAATGCCGTGCCCCATTGTCCTGCTCCTGTTTCGGTAGTCACGCCTTTGAGCCCCTGTTTCTTGGCATAATAAGCCTGCGCAATGGCAGAATTGAGCTTGTGGCTTCCGGAAGTGTTGTTGCCTTCGAACTTATAGTAGATTTTAGCCGGTGTTCCCAATGCCTTTTCGAGGAAGTATGCTCTGATGAGCGGTGACGGACGGTACATTTTATAGAAGTCCCTGATTTCCTCCGGAATCGGGAAGTATGCAGTGTCATTGTCAAGTTCCTGCTTGCAAAGCTCCTCGCAGAATACGCCCTTCAGGTCGTCGATGCCCATCGGCTGCAATGTCGCAGGGTTGAGCAGCGGAGCCGGTTTGTTCTTCATGTCGGCACGCACGTTATACCATGCTTTAGGGATTTCGTTTTCTTCGAGGTAGATTTTGTAAGGTACTTTCTGTTCCATAATGTTTATAATTTAAGTTGTTTTACGATTCTGTACGAAAAAAGCCCCGTCGCAGTCGCGGCGGGGCTTGAGTTATCTGAATGATTCAGAACAACATACGGCTATAGCCTCCTACGACTGTCAGAGTAGTAAGAGCGCCACCACCAAGAATTGTTGTTCATCATAAACATAGTTCCGTTTCTATTTTTCGGGATGCAAGTTAGAAGATTCGATTTTAATATGCAAATATTTTTTTCATTTATTTTTCCGCTTCCTGTGTCTCAGCACTGTCGAAAGCCTTGACGATTTTCGTCACAAGCGGGTGTCTTACAATGTCTTCGTTAGTGAAAAAGATTGTTGAGACGCCCTTGATATTTTTCAACATATTTATTCCGCGTACAAGTCCGGAATCCTCCTTGTGCGGCAAATCCACCTGGCTGGCATCACCTGTCACGATGAATTTGGCATCCGGTCCCATACGGGTAAGGAACATTTTCAGCTGCCCGAGATTCGTGTTCTGCGCCTCATCCAGAATTACACATGCGCGGTCAAGTGTACGTCCGCGCATATAGGCCAGCGGCGCTATCTGAATGGTGCCTTCCGCGATGAATTCCTGGAGCTTTTTCGTCGGAATCATGTCTCCGAGTGCATCATAAAGCGGCTGCAGGTACGGATCCAGCTTGTCCTTCAGGTCTCCCGGCAGAAATCCCAGACGTTCCCCGGCTTCCACGGCCGGTCTAGTAAGGATAATCCTCTTTATTTCCCTGTTTTTCAATGCTCTGACAGCCAATGCGATAGCGATGTATGTCTTACCTGTGCCGGCAGGCCCGACAGCGAAAACCAGATCGCTGCTGAAGTAGGCCTTGACCATTTCCTGCTGCTTCTTGTTTCTCGCCCTTATCGGCTTGCCGTCCGTGCTGTGGACTATGACTGCATCTCCGTTCAATGTGAAACTGTCCGGCGAAGTCTCCCCGTCGAAAATGTCCTCAACATCGAATTTCGTAAGATTCAATTTGTGACGGCGCCTCTCGATGAGTTCGTCCAGTTTCGTGCTGAACTGCTCTATCTGCTCCTCGCTTCCGTCCAGCATAATCAGATTTCCCCTCGCAACAACCTTCAATCCAGGAAAATAGGAGCAGAATTCTGTCAGTATCTTATTTCCGGCCCCATAAATTTCTATGGGGTCCATAGCTTCCAATGTAATGTCTTTTCTCATATCTTTATCCTGCCGTTCACGGGACCTCCCGAGCGGCCAATCCACAAAGTTACATCTATAATCCCGTTCCGCAAAAATATTTACCGGACCCCGGTGACAGCCTTCACGTGGTGATAGGTGGACATCATTTTGTCATAGTCGAAAGGGACCTGCCAAAGTTCGCGTTTTCCGATGAAATCCTGAACCGGCAACGTGGTGTAGTTGTCCATGTATTTGCCTGGACGTGAACACCATAGGTAAGTGACAGACGGCGGCAGCATTGACATGTCACCTGACGTGGAACGTGCGAACTTCAGTTCCACGGCGAGCTCCAGCTGGGTGTTTGCTGCACTCATGTTCGACACGGCATTGCCCAGGGAATAGAAAACCGGAACGCCGGCAATCATTGACGAATCCTGCACCACATGAGGATGGGTCCCTACGATGGCATTGACCCCCTTGGCTACCAGCCATTTGGCCAGTTTCTCCTGGCGGGCGGAATGGCGCAATTCGTATTCCTCGCCCCAATGCGGGAGCGCCACGATGAAATCCGGTTTCCGCTCTTTCGCCCGCAATAGCGCTTCTGCGATGTCGGTCGTGTCGGAGAGATTCACCTTCGGCCATTTTCCCCGTTTTACGGGATTGTTGGTCCCGTATGTGAAATTCAGGAGGGCGATCCGGACACCTCGCACATTGACAATCAGCGGATACCGCCCCGCATTGTCCAGGGAATCAGCGCTTATGCCCGCATATCTGATGGCGCCTGCGGCCTCCAGGCTGTCGTAGACATGAATTGTCCGTTCAATTCCCGTGTAACCTTTGTCAAGAATGTGGTTGTTCGCTGCCAGGAAGACATTGGCTCCGCAACTGTTTATGTAGCAGGCATATTCATCGGGCGCAGAAAATGCCGGATAGCCGGAATACGGCTTGCCTCCGAGTGGAAATTCCATGTTCGCGACAGTGATGTCCGCAGCCTTCATCCGGCCGCTGATATGCTCAAGGAAAGGCCCGTAGCTATAGGACATCTGCCGTTCATGAAGCATCACATCGCCGATGACGAACATTGAAACGGTATCCGCGGGCCCGAACAGCGGACGCGCGGGCGCCAGCCTTTCTTCGGAACAATGCCGGAAATCCGGGGCGCGCAGAGGAAATGCCGCAGAGCCTCCGAGGACTCCTGCGAGAATAATTTTCAATGCGTTCCGGACCAATGTCATTACGTGCAATGCTTACTTGCTGATTACTACGGCAGTAGAATCGCCGAGCCTGATTTTCAGCCAGCTTTCCAGTTTCCGGATGTCGTCGGCAGGCAGCGGCTTGGCGGATTCCGTCATGAGTACCAGGCCTTTGGTGGAAGCCAGACTGTCGCATCTTACCTCTGCGCCACGTGCGATGAACATTTTTCCGATTTGCGGATATTGGCTGTGTATTTCCTTGGCAATCTGCTCGAAAGGAATTTCTCCAAGTTTATAACTCTCAAGTGCTTTCTCCAGTTCCTTGATCCTGGCTTCACGCTTTGCAATCTCGGAATCGGTACGCTCGTAGATGCCCTTCATTATCTTTTCAGATGCCTTGTCGGACTCGTACATCGCCCTTTCAGAGAACTTCAGCTGATTTTCATTGATCTTATGTCTTGCCGCGGACTCGATGAGTCTGGACTTTTCGCTGGCGGTGAGGGGCTCTCCGGCAATGAACAATTCTACGCTGCCGCCTTTACGGTAGCTGATTTTGTGGTCGTAAATATATCCGGTTTCGAGGTTCTTGTTCTCTGCCACGAAATTTTCGACATTGATGTTGAACTTGTTCTCGCGGATCATCGTAAATGCGGACCAGATGCTCGGCGCAATCACCAGAATAACCACGACAGTTATCCATGTTTTCGTCCTCTTTGCCTTCACCTTGTCCGGAATCTCGATTTCATGGAAGTGCAAGTACTTGACCATCAAATATGTGGCCAGGATGATGAAGATGCAGTTTATGAAGAACAGATACAATGCACCGAGGAATATGAACAGGCTTCCTGATGCCACGCCGTAGCCTGCAGTACAGAGAGGAGGCATCAATGCGGTAGCAATAGCGACGCCGGAAATGACCGTTCCCTTTTCCTTGCGGCTCATCTCGAAAATGCCTGCCAGACCGCCGAACAATGCTATCATCACATCGTAGATTGTCGGGTTGGTCCTGGACATCAGCTCAGTCGGATTGGCAAGTTTCAATGGGGTGAGCAGGAAATACAATGATGCGGCCAATAGGCTTATAATCACCATGGTAGCCAAGTTCTTGAGCGCGGACTTTATGAGGTCGGCATCATCAATTCCGAGTCCGAGACCGATTCCGAAGATAGGGCCCATGAGAGGGGACACCAGCATTGCACCGATGATGACGGCAGTGGAATTCACATTGAGTCCGACGGAAGCGAGGACGATGGCGCAAACCAGAATCCATACGTTAGGGCCTTTGAAATAAATGTTCCCTCTGATGGATTCGTCAGCTTTCTGTGTGTCGATAGTGGCTCTGATGTCAATCACTTCCTTCAGGAAAGTCTTGATGTCTTGTATTAACTGCATGGCGTATTTTTTATGTTCTCGCTACAAAAATAATTATATTTATTAAATTTGTAGGAATTTATGTATTATGAGACGATTATTCATCATATCGATGTGCGCGGCGGCGGTTCTGTGTTCGGGATGCGATGTGTTCCGGAAACTTGCCGGACGCCCGACTTCCGCTGACATTGAAGCACGCAGGGCTGCCATTGAAGCTGTTCAAGAAGCTGAACATCAAGCGCGTATGGATTCATTGGCGAAGGTGGAGAAGCAGCTTGCCGATTCACTTGCCGTGCTGGATTCCCTCAAAAACATGAATGAGACAATGCTGGAACCCAAGTCGATGGGCGGTCTGGAATCAGGGGTGCTGACACATCGTTATTACCTGATACTCGGCTGCTTCATGGATACCGGCAATGCACAATATCTGAAAGGAAAAGTGGAAAAGGCAGGCTATCCGGTGACATTGATAAATTTCAGGAACGGCTTTACCGCCGTGGGCGTCTGCCCTGCGGACAGTATTGTCAATGCTTATGACAACCTGAAACGAATCAAGGCGGAATCATTTTGCCCGGATGGCGTTTGGATGCTAGTCAATTAATTGATTATGAGAAGTTTAATAAGTAGAGCCCTGCTCTTGGCATTGGCCTTCGGCTTGTTTTTTATGCCATGTGAGGCTCAGGTCATTTCAGGATATTCGGAACTCAGTGACAGTGATGTTATGAAGACATTGAAATCACATGTCTCATATCTCGCGTCTGATGAGCTTGGCGGCCGTAAGGCTGGTTCGGAAGGTGAGAAAGCTGCTGCTGAGTATGTCAGGGACGTGTTCCGCGAATATGGCGTGGATTTGTTGAGCGGTGATGACGGAGACGTGTTCGGTGTCGCGCAGCAAAACGGCGATACGCTGACTTCCAGAAACGTAGTTGGTTTCGTGCAAGGTTATGACAGGGCAATGTACGACAAATACATTGTCATAGGAGCCCGTCTTGACAACATTGGTACGAACATGTTGACTGTGAACGGGAAACCGCAGACGCAGATTTTCAACGGCGCGAACGGGAATGCTTCCGGACTAGCCGTCATGTTGGAACTGGCGAGGATGATCAATTCGAACGCCATAATGTTCAGACGTTCAGTGCTTTTCATTGCCTTCGGCGCATCGGAACAGACATTTGCGGGAGCGTGGTATTTCCTGAACCGTTCTTTCGGAGATGCCGGGAATATCGACGCGATGATCGACCTGGATATGCTGGGTACAGGAAGCAAAGGCTTTTACGCGTATACATCTTCGAATGCCGACATGAACATGATTCTGTCCAATGTTGCCAATGAACTTCAGCCGGTCCTGCCGAAAGTTACGGCGGAAGAGCCGTATCCGTCGGACAACAGGGCGTTCTATTCCAAGGAGATACCGTCCGTGATGTTCACGACCGGAAAATATCCGGAGCATGGTACGGTGAAGGATGTGGAGAGCATCATCGAATATGAGCCGATGGAGCGAGAACTGGAATATGTCTATAATTTCACCAGATATATTTCCAATGTGGAGAATCCGCCGTTGTTCCGTCAGGACAAGGTCCTGCCTAAGTCTACGGACAAACTTTATGATTATGCGGATTGTGACAAGCGTCCTTCGTTCATGGGAAGTACAGACCCTAAGGCATTCCTGCTGAAATGGGTATACCAATATCTCAAATATCCTAAGGCAGCGGTCTCCAACGGTATTCAGGGGCGCGTGATTGTCGAGTTTATCGTTTCCAAGGACGGCAATGTCACGGATGTGCGTGTGGCAAGAAGCGCGGACCAGCTCCTCGATGATGAGGCGGTGAGAGTCGTCAAGGCATCTCCCAAATGGAAGCCGGGGCAGGTCAAGGGTATGAAAGTCAATACGATAATGTCAGTGGCGGTAGATTTCCGCCTCTCTAAAAAAGGTAAATTCGGAATTAAAAAATAGCTATGGATTACGATTTCAGAAGAATTGAGCAGAAATGGCAGGCCAGATGGGCGGCCGAGAAAACTTTTCGTGCGGTAGAGGATCCGTCAAAGCCTAAATACTACGTGCTGGACATGTTCCCGTATCCGTCCGGTGCAGGACTTCATGTGGGACATCCTCTCGGTTACATTGCAAGTGACATTTATGCAAGATATAAGAGATTGAAGGGATTCAATGTCCTTCATCCTATGGGTTATGATGCATTCGGTCTGCCGGCAGAGCAGTATGCCATCCAGACAGGACAGCATCCTGAGGTGACTACCGTGAAGAATATTGCCCGTTATCGCGAGCAGCTTGACAGAATCGGATTTTCCTACGATTGGGACAGGGAAGTCCGCACCTGCGATCCTGCATTCTACAAATGGACTCAGTGGGCGTTCATCAAGATGTTCAAGAGCTATTACAATACGGAATTGGACAAGGCTCGTCCTATTACAGAGTTGGAAGATGCGTTCGGGCAGTCCGGTACCAGGGATATTCACGCGGCATGCACAGAGGAATTGACCTTTACTGCCGGCGAATGGAAGTCTTGGAACGAGAAGAAGAAAGCAGAGGTCCTGATGAACTATCGTATTGCATATCAGGGAGAAACATCAGTCAACTGGTGCCCTGGACTCGGTACGGTGCTTGCCAATGATGAGGTGAAGGAAGGTCTTTCCGTACGTGGAGGATACCCTGTGGAGCAGAAGAAGATGATGCAGTGGCAGCTCAGGGTGTCAGCATACGCCGGACGACTCCTGGACGGTCTGGACAAACTGGACTGGACGGATTCATTGAAAGAAATGCAGAGGAACTGGATCGGCCGTTCTTATGGTACCGAGGTGGTTTTCAAGACTTTCAATGGCGACAAGAGGAAAGATGTCACCATCTTCACCACTCGCGTGGACACGATTTTCGGTGTGACTTTCATGGTGTTGGCTCCTGAAAGCGAGCTTGTTCCTGAACTTGTCACCGAGGAGCAGAAGCCTGCCGTCGAGGAGTATCTTGCTTATGTGAAGAAGAAGACGGAGCGCGAGAGAATTTCCGAGACCAAGACCGTAACCGGCGTATTCTCAGGCTCTTATGCGGAGAATCCGCTGACGGGAAAACGTGTTCCGGTGTGGATTTCAGAGTATGTGCTTGCAGGTTACGGTACTGGTGCCATCATGGCAGTGCCGGCTCATGACAGCAGGGATTATGCATTCGCCAAGAAATTCGACCTGCCTATCGTTCCTATCATCGAGGGATGCGATGTGAGCGAGTCCAGCTTCGATGCGAAGGAAGGCAAGATGTGCAATTCCGGATTCCTGGACGGCATGGATGTGAAGGAAGCAATTCCTGCAGCCATGGATTATGTTGAGAAACAGGGAATTGGCCACAGAAAAGTCAATTACAGACTTCGTGATGCGATTTTCTCACGTCAGAGATATTGGGGCGAGCCGTTCCCTATATATTATAAGGATGGCATTGCAACACCGCTGCCTTATGAGAAGCTTCCGCTCACCCTTCCGGAAATCGACCAGTTCAAGCCTACCGAGAGCGGAGAGCCGCCTCTTGCACGTGCGAAGAACTGGACATATAACGGTTATCCTCTGGAAACCAGCACAATGCCAGGCTTTGCAGGTTCCAGCGCATACTATCTGAGATACATGGACCCTCATGACAATGAGGAGCTCGTGAGCTGCGAGGCTGACAAATACTGGAGGGATGTCGATCTCTATATCGGTGGTACAGAGCATGCTACGGGTCATTTGATTTACTCCCGTTTCTGGGACAAGTTCCTCTACGACTTGGGCTATGTATGTGAGGACGAGCCGTTCAAGAAGCTTGTCAACCAGGGTATGATCCAGGGCCGTTCGAACTTCGTATACCGTATCGTAGGTACGAACAAGTTCGTTTCCGTCGGACTGAAAGACCAGTATGAGACTACGGAAATCCATGTGGACATCAACATTGTCCGTAACGACAGGCTTGACATCGAGGCATTCAAGAAGTGGAGACCTGAGTTCGCGGATGCCGAGTTCGTTCTGGAGAACGGCGAATATATCTGCGGCTGGGCTGTAGAGAAGATGAGCAAGTCCATGTACAATGTCGTGAATCCTGATGATATATGCAACTCCTATGGCGCTGATACATTGAGACTTTATGAGATGTTCCTCGGTCCTATCGAGCAGTCGAAGCCATGGGACACCAAGGGAATCGACGGCGTGAACCGTTTCCTCAGAAAGTTCTGGAAATTGTATTACGAAGGCGAAAAATTCATTGTCACTGACGAGAAAGCGACTCCGGATGAGCTCAAGACATTGCACAAACTGATAGGCAAGCTGCAGGCCGACATTGAGACATTCTCATACAATACCTGCATCAGCGCGTTCATGATTGCCGTCAATGACCTTGCAGACCGCAAATGCGCTAAACGCGAAATCCTTGAGCCTCTGGCTGTGCTTCTTTCTCCGTTCGCACCGCATATCTGCGAGGAATTGTGGGAGGCGCTCGGACATGAGGACAGCATTTCCAAGGCTTCTTTCCCTGAATATGTCGAGGCTTATACTGTTGAAAGCAACTGTACTTACGCAGTTTCATTCAACGGCAAGACCAGATTTACAGTGGAACTTCCTAAGGCAATGGGCAAGGATGAGGTGGAAAGCAATGTGAGGAGCAATCCTTCGACGGAAAAGTATCTTGCAGGAAAGAGCATTGTGAAAGTGATTGTCGTTCCTGGAAAAATTGTGAATATCGTAGTTAAATAGCAATATGATCTCCGCAAAAAAAATCTTTTCAGTCCTCTTGGACTATGTTATCGTGTCACTCGGAGCATTGATGTTCTGTCTGGCATGGGATGCTTTCCTGATTCCTAACGGAATCGCTGCCGGTGGCTTGACGGGAGCATGTACCGTTCTGCAATTCGCGACCAACGGACTTATTCCTGTGGCTTATTCCACCTTCATTGCCAATGCGGCTCTGCTTGTCATGGGCGTCATCGTGTTGGGCCATGCTTTCGGCATCAAGACAGTGTATGTCGTGGTCTTGTCATCTGTCTTGTTCAAGATTTTGCCTGAATTTGACTGGGTTGCGGCGGTACCTGGAAATTTCTTGTTCATTGACAACAGGGCATTGATACCGATTGTCGGAGGTCTGTTGGAGGCTGTCGGCGTAGGATTGATTTTCCAGCGTGGCGGCAGTACCGGAGGTACGGACATCGCGGCATTGGTGTTGAACAAGTTCTGGCCTATCTCTCCTGGAAAGGTGTATCTTTATTCGGATATATTCATCATCGCTTCTGTATTGCTGATTCCAGGCAAGACTTTCGAGGACATGATTTATGGTTATCTTTCCATGATTACATTCTCGTTCATGCTGGATTTCGTATTGCTGGGAAGCAAGTCTACCGTACAGGTGCTCGTGTTTACGCAGAAATATGAAGAGATGGCGGACTATATGATGGCGAAACTGCATAGGGGAGTGACTGCGCTCAAAGCGGTCGGCTGGTACACGAAGCAGGACAAGAACGTGCTTCTTATCGTTGCCAGAAAATCCCAGATGCCGGAGTTGTCCAAGGCCATCAAGCATATCGACGACAAGGCTTTCGTGAGTGTTTCTCCTGCAAGCAGCGTTTACGGCGAGGGCTTCGACCAGTTGAAGACGGGTATTGAGAAAAAGAAGAAGGCTGAAAAGGACATGATTGGATGAGTGAAAAGGTGACTGAAGTGGGCATTAAATGGAAGATTTTTAAATTTAAAAAACATATATTAATTTACCCGGCTGCTTTCGGACTCTTCCGAAAGCAGTTCTTTTTGTCTAATTTTGTGCTGCATAAAAACTGAACACCAAGTGTGTTTTATAAAACTAAAAGACCAGAATTGTTATGTTGTTTTTAGAAAAACTATTCGTCTCTCCGAGGGCTACGGTGCGTGTGATTTCATTGATAAATCTTATTCTTTCCGCTCTTGCCGGGGCGTTGTCGGGATTTGGCTCAGCCTTGTTCACGACCTTGTTCGGACTCAATGTTTCGGCTTCCATATTGTTCATGGTGCCTGACGAGTATAATGACTACAGGTCATCCGTGTTGAATTCAGCGCTTACGATGTCGCTGTCCGTATTCGTGTCATTGCTGCTGGGAATGGATCTGATCGGAGAAAAACTGTGCATCATACTATATGTCCTGTGCTCGATGATTCCGCTATGCACATGTCTGATTTCCAGAACTTTCAAGGCAATGCGTGATGAGAACTATCTGGTGACCAAGGTTTCAGGCTGGGAGATAATGTTATGTCTCATCAAGATGTGTTTTCTGGTGGCATTCATGTCCGTGGGGCTGCTGACATCGGTGTGCGCCATGCTCTTCGCCAGGTGGTGGGTGCGGATTCTGGCTATACTTTTCGCCGGTTTTTTCTATGCGTTGATCTATCTCAGGAATATAACATCTTCTCCTATACTTCATTATACGGATACGGGCATTCCTCTCGGTGAACGTGACGTGTATTCTTGTGTCTTGCATCCGTCCAAGTTCAAGGAAGATTTCAGTTATATGTATGACAAGATGCTGGCACTTCTGGAGAAGGAACAGCCGTATCTGGACCCGGAATATTCTTTGGATGACATGACTAGGGCGCTGTTCTCCAACAAATCTTATATGTCGAAGCTGATCAATATCTGCACGGGGCTGAATTTCAGCCAGCTGATCAACAAGTACAGGGTGAACCATGCGCGGGAACTCTTTTTGGCGGACAATGACTTGAAAGTGTGCGAATTGGCAGATTTGTCAGGATTCCATTCCTCGGTGTCGTTCAATATGGCGTTCAAGCTGTTCTATAAAGTGACGCCAGGAGTCTGGTGCAAGGAAATCAGGGACAAGGCGGCTATTGAAGGGAAAGACCTTTCCAATCTTCAGGAACTGGCGCTGTGATTTCTATCGGCAGCTTGCTTACCGGGTGAATGAAACTGATATGTCTGGCCATGAGGGAAATGCCTCCGTCGCGGTTGGACCTGGGAGCGCCGTATTTGAGGTCGCCTTTTATGCAGCAGCCTATTCCTGCCAGCTGGCAGCGGATCTGATGGTGGCGGCCTGTGTACAGGAGAACCTCCAGAAGATAGTATCTTTCAGTCCTGTCAATGAGCTTGTAGTGGAGTCTTGCAAGTTTGGCCTCCTTCTCCTTGCCGGTGCGGCTGATGAATGACTTGTTCATCTTCTCGTTGCGTGTCAGCCAGTTCTCCAGGTCTGCCTCTTCCGGCTCCGGCTTGTTGCATACCAGTGCCCAGTAGGTCTTGTGGACATTGCCTTCTCTGAACATGGCGTTCAGGCGTTCCAGTGCCTTGGATGTCTTGGCAAGAATGGTTATGCCGCTGACAGGGCGGTCCAGTCTGTGCGGTATGCCCATGAAAACCTGACCCGGTTTGGAATCACGCATTGCTATGAATGCCTTGTATTTTTCACCGAGCGGCTCGTCTCCTGTCTTGTCACCCTGGACGATTTCGCCGACCTTCTTGTTGACGGCGAGAATGTGGTTGTCTTCGTATAATATTCTGGATTCCAGGTCTTTATATTCGTATTCCGGTAATGTTCTGTAAACCATGTCAGAAATATGTGTAATGTCAAATTGTTTGTTTGCGGGGCTAAAGTTAGATAAAATATGACAAATTGTCATAAAATAATTGCGCTATGGGCATTGGCACGGCATTGGATAAATGTCAAGGCGTTGTCGGCCGGATGGCAGGCAGCGGTCCGGACAAACGGTCCGGATGTTACAAACGATAATAAAAAATAGGAGATAAATATTATGGGAAAAATCATTGGAATCGACTTGGGTACGACCAACTCCTGCGTAGCAGTGATGGAAGGTAACCAGCCTACAGTCATAATCAACAACGAAGGTCAGAGAACGACTCCTTCAGTAGTCGCATTCACCGAAGGTGGTGAGAGAAAAGTAGGTAGCCCTGCAAAACGTCAGGCTATCACCAATCCTAAGAACACCGTATTCTCTATCAAGAGATTCATGGGTGAGACTTATGATCAGGTAAACAAAGAAATCGAGAGGGTTCCTTACACTGTCGTAAGGGGCGAGAACAATACTCCTCGTGTGGATATCGAGGGACGTCAGTATTCACCGCAGGAGATTTCAGCAATGATTCTTCAGAAGATGAAGAAGACAGCTGAGGATTACTTGAGGCAGCCTGTAACAGAGGCAGTCATCACAGTTCCTGCATACTTCTCAGATTCGCAGCGTCAGGCTACCAAGGAAGCCGGCAAGATTGCGGGTCTCGATGTAAAGCGTATCATCAACGAGCCTACTGCAGCTGCGCTTGCTTATGGTCTTGACAAGAAAAATAAGAATATGAAAGTCGCTGTGTTCGACCTCGGTGGTGGTACATTCGATATTTCCATCATGGAACTCGGTGACGGTGTGTTCGAAGTTAAATCTACGAATGGTGATACTCACCTCGGCGGTGATGACTTCGACCAGAAGGTTATCGACTGGCTTGCACAGGAATTCGCTGCAGAGAACGGCGGCGCTGACCTGAAGAAAGACCCTATGGCTCTTCAGAGACTTAAGGATGCTGCCGAGAAAGCGAAGATCGAGCTTTCCAACCAGACTTCTACGGAAATCAACCTTCCTTACATCATGCCTGTAGACGGTGTTCCTAAACACCTCGTAAAGACATTGACAAGAGCTAAATTCGAACAGCTTTGCGATGACTTGTTCCAGAGAACCATCATCCCTTGCCGCAAGGCACTTGAGGATGCCCGTTTGAGCGCGTCACAGATTGACGAAGTCCTGCTCGTAGGTGGTTCAAGCCGTATTCCTAAGGTTCAGGAAATCGTCAAGGAATTCTTCGGAAAAGAGCCTAACAGAAGCGTTAACCCGGATGAGGTTGTAGCTATCGGTGCAGCTATTCAGGGCGGTGTGCTTGCCGGTGACGTGAAGGATGTCCTTCTTTTGGATGTAACTCCGCTTTCACTTGGTATTGAGACACTTGGCGGTGTGATGACCAAGCTTATCGCTTCCAACACCACCATCCCTACACGTAAGTCAGAGGTGTTCTCTACCGCTGTGGACAATCAGCCTTCAGTAGAAATCAAGGTGCTCCAGGGTGAGCGTCCGATGGCCAAGGACAACAAGCAGATCGGTGTGTTCCATCTTGACGGTATCGCTCCGGCTCCGAGAGGAATCCCTCAGATCGAGGTTACTTTCGATATCGATGCCAACGGTATCCTCAATGTTTCCGCAAAGGACAAGGCTACCGGCAAGGAGCAGAACATCAGAATCGAGGCTTCTTCAGGATTGAGTGAGGATGAGATTCAGAGGATGCGTGACGAGGCCAAGGCCAATGAGGCTGCCGACAAGGCTGAGAAGGAAAGAGTCGACAAGATCAACAATGCCGATGCACTCTGCTTCCAGTCCGAGAAGAACCTCAAGGACTACGGTGACAAGATTCCTGCAGAGAAGAGGGATGCTATCAATGCTGCTCTCACAAGCTTGAAAGAGGCTGTCAAGAATCAGAATCTCGCTGATATCGAGACATATACCAAGACTCTCGAAGAAGCATGGCAGGCTGCCATGGCCGAGATGGGTGGCGCACAAGGTGGCGCACAGGGTGGCCCTCAGGGTCCTCAGGGCGGTAACTACGGCCCGCAGAGCGGCCCACAGAACGGTCCTGACAACCAAGGCCCGGACGAGCAGTAAAGTAAGTAATTGAATTACCAATAATATTCCGGACAATGATGTTTAAAGTCATTGTCCGGAATTTTTTTTGTTTGTACGCAGATCTTGCCAGCTAAATATAATATTGTTGCACCGTTTTATGCCAGGAAATTATTAACTTTACCAAATTGTCGAAAAAATCTATTATAATGAAGAAAATACTTTTATGTATGTCCATGGCCGCAGTTCTTGCAGCCGGTTGTAAGGAAAACAAGGATGCGGATGTGGTAAGGGCGGAGAAACTGATGGCGAAGATGACGCTTGCCGAGAAAATCGGCCAGTTGAACCAGTTTGTTCCCAAAAATTCAGTTGTCACAGGCCCGGACGGTAGTCCTGTTGAAGTGAGGGATGTGATAAAAGACGGAAAGTGCGGATCCATGCTCAATGTGTGGTCGCCGAAAGAATTGATTGAATATCAAAGACTTGCTGTCGACAGTTCCCGTCTTGGAATTCCGATTCTCTTCGGACACGACATTATACACGGCTGTCGTACGACCTTCCCCGAGAATTTAGGAATCTCATGCTCTTGGGACAGGGAAATGACAGAGGAAGTCGCACGGATTTCTGCTGCAGAGGCTACGGCATTCGGACTTGCCTGGACTTTTTCTCCTATGTGCGACGTCGCAATCGACCCTCGTTGGGGACGTGTTTCGGAAGGTTCGGGAGAAGATCCGTATCTCTCGGGACAACTTTCTGCAGCGATGGTGCGAGGCTATCAGGGAGACGACCTTTCTGCCGGCAACACCATTCTGTCCTGCGTGAAACATTTTGCGGCATACAGCGGCGCTGAGGCGGGAAGGGACTACAACACCGTGGATATGTCTGAAATGATGTTCAGGGAACGTCATCTGCCTTCTTATAAGGCTACAATCGAGGCTGGGGCACTCAGCGTGATGTCTTCGTTCAATGATTTTGACGGCATTCCGGCAAGCGGCAACAAATGGCTCCTCACCGACCTGCTCCGAGACGAACTCGGATTCAAGGGATTTGTCGTTTCCGATTATAACTCAATCAGCGAAATGACAAGACACCGTGTCGTTGCGGACAAGAAAGATGCTGCCTGTCTTGCTCTCAACGCAGGTCTCAATATGGATATGGTGGATGGAAGCTATTACCAATTTGCCGAAGAACTTGTAAAGGAAGGTCGTGTAAGCGAGGCGCAGATAGACAAGCTTTGCAAGGATATCCTGACCGTGAAGTTCAAACTCGGGCTTTTCGACGACCCGTTCCGCTATGGCGGGGAAGGACGCTGGGAAAAGGAAACATGGCTTCCGGAATATCTTGAGACGGCACGCAAGGTCGCCCGCAGTTCAATGGTCCTTCTTAAAAACGATGGTGCAGTCCTGCCTCTCAAAGGAGGGGAGAAAATCGCGATTGTCGGCCCGGCTGCTGATTCCAGATCCGAAATGGTCGGTACATGGGCGGGATTTGCCGATTATTCCAAACCGGTGAGCTTCTATGAGGGTTTGAAGGCCAGATTTCCTCACAATGCCATATCTGTCGAAAAAGGCTGCGATTTCTTCGACCCGATTGACGGAGGCATTGCAAAGGCTGTCGCTGCCGCGCGCGGAGCGGATGTCGTTTTCATGACTCTCGGACTTCCGAACTCATACAGCGGAGAAGCTGCATCAATGACAAATATTGACATCCCTGCTGCACAGAAGGCCCTTTTCAAGGCAGTGAAAGCCACAGGCAAACCGGTGGTCATCCTGCTTGTGACTGGTCGTCCGATGACTATCGCCGAGGAATGCGAAGATGCTGACGGACTGCTTGTTACCTGGCATCCCGGGATAATGGCGGGAACGGCTCTCGCGGACATCGTTTCCGGAGATTTCAATCCGTCCGGTCGTTTGACAATGACCTTCCCTCTCTGTCTCGGACAAGTTCCGATCCACTACAATGCCAAGAGCACCGGACGCCCTCGCAGAGGCCCGGAAGACAATGCCAAGTTTGTATCTCGCTATATGCGCACTCCGAACGAGCCTCTCTTTGCATTCGGTGAGGGCCTCAGTTACACAGAGTTCTCGTATTCCGATCTGGAGGTCCTCAATCCGGAAGTCCGGCTCGGAGAGACTGTGAAGGTCCGCGTAAAAGTGAGCAATGTCGGAAAATGTGACGGCGAAGAGGTGGTACAGCTCTACCTCAAAGATATAATCGGCAGCCGTACACGCCCGGAGCGTGAACTCAAGGGCTTCGAGAAAATTGCCCTCAAGGCGGGAGAATCGAAGACAGTCGAGTTCGAGATTCCGGCGGAAGCCCGTTCATTCTTCCGTTCTGATGACAAATGGGGCGAGGAAGCGGGTGAGTACGAAGTCTTTATCGGTCATGACTCCAAAGCTCAGCTCAAGGGCGGCTTCACTGTCATTTGATTCTTCTGCAGATTCCTACATCATGAACCGCGACATGTCTTCGCCACGTGCAAGACCGTCGCGGATTTCTGTTGAGGAAATGTCTACGGTAGGGGCGTCCAGAATCTGGATGTGGTATAGATGCCGTTCCGCATCTTCAAGTGTCAATTTGTCAGGGTCGGAATATGCGCCGTCAAGAACGTAGATGGCAGGATTTTCCATGCATTCTTCCATCAGCTTTTTCTTGATGCCCGCCAGGTCATATCCGGTGCGCGGATAGACAGCCACGCCATATTCTGCAAGCAGGCGCGGGAAATCCCGCCATTTGTGGATTGACGAGAGATTGTCGGCCCCGATTATCAGCGTGAAATCATTTTCCGGCTCGCGTCTCTTGAGTTCGTCCAGCGTCCTTATCGTATAATGCGGGGGATTCATGTTCAGTTCAATGTCGTCCACCCATACGTGCAGGTCAGGATGCCGTTTGACCGCTTCTACTGCAGCATTGTACCTGTCCCGGCCGGAATCTGCGCTGATGCTGTCCTTGAGCGGGTTCTTGGGCGAGACGACAAGGTATACCCAGTCGAATTTCTTTTCCCTGGTCAGGTATTCCATGATGGCCTGATGGCCGATGTGCAGAGGGTTGAAAGACCCTGAGTATACGGCGATTCGCATGGCTTGCTCAAGTTTCGCTTTTGGGGATTATCAGTTATTCGGACAAAAATCTGTCTACGATGACTTCGGCCTCCGAGTAGGCCTTCTGCAGGTCATCATTGACAAGAATATAATCGAATTTGTCGGCGTAAGTCATTTCTTCCGCGGCTTTTGCGACTCTCTTTTCGATGGCCTCGGCGCTGTCGGTGCCTCTTGTAATCAGCCTTTTGCGCAATTCCTCCACTGACGGAGCCTGTATGAATATTGACAATGCCTTGTCTCCGAAGTATTTCTTCAGGTTTACGCCGCCCTTAACGTCCACGTCGAAGATGATGACATGGTTCTTGTCCCAGATTCTCTGCACTTCGGATTTCAGGGTTCCGTAGAAAGAACCTGAGTAAACTTCTTCGTATTCCACGAATTTGTCTTCCGAGATCATTTTTCTGAATTCATCGGCTGTAAAGAAGTGATATTCCACGCCGTCCTTCTCCTGTCCGCGCGGTGCACGGGATGTCGCGGAAACGGAAAACTCCATTTCAGGGTGCAGTTTAAGGATATGATTCACTATCGTGCTCTTCCCGGAACCGGATGGTGCGGAAAAAATGACTACTTTATTGCTCATCTCTTTTCATTATTTTCACAAAAATAGTTAATTTTGCGCGGCTTTTAGGAAAAAACATGTCAATTTGACGGAACTTTGACGATTGGCAGAATTATTGTATGGAAAAAGGTGTTCCGCAAGAGTGTGGATGCAGGGTACTTGGCCTGGGCGGCAAGGGACTCGAAGACATTGAAAATAATTACTAATTTTATAGAAAATGGTTTCTTATAAAGAATTGGGCCTTGTAAACACTAGAGAAATGTTTGCAAAGGCTGTCAAAGGCGGATACGCTATTCCGGCTTTCAACTTCAACAACATGGAGCAGCTTCAGGCTATTATCCAGGCTTCAGCTGAATTGAAATCTCCAGTTATCCTTCAGGTTTCCAAGGGCGCACGTAACTATGCGAACCAGACACTTCTCCGTTATATGGCAGAGGGTGCAGTAGAGTATGCAAAGGAACTCGGCTGGGAGCATCCGCAGATTGTTCTCCATCTTGATCACGGTGATTCTTTCGAGCTCTGCAAGAGCTGCGTAGATATGGGCTTCTCTTCAGTGATGATCGATGGTTCTGCTCTTCCATACGAGGACAACATCGCTCTTACAAAGAAGGTTGTAGAGTACGCTCACAAATATGATGTTACTGTAGAGGCTGAGCTCGGCGTTCTCGCAGGTGTTGAGGATGAGGTTGCTGCAGAGGAGTCTCATTACACCAAGCCTGAGGAGGTTATCGACTTCGCTACCCGTACAGGCTGCGATTCACTCGCTATCTCTATCGGAACTTCACATGGTGCATACAAGTTCAAACCTGAGCAGTGCACACGTGACCCTAAGACAGGCCGTCTCGTTCCACCACCGCTCGCATTCGACGTTCTCCACGAGATCGAGAAGAAACTTCCTGGATTCCCTATCGTTCTCCACGGATCATCTTCAGTACCACAGGAGTATGTAGATATCATCAATACTCATGGCGGAAAACTTCCAGATGCAGTAGGTATTCCTGAAGAGCAGCTCCGCGAGGCTGCCAAGTCAGCTGTCTGCAAGATCAACATCGACTCTGACTCACGTCTTGCAATGACCGCTGCCATCCGCAAGGTATTCGTTGAGAAACCGGGCGAGTTCGATCCACGTAAGTACCTCGGACCTGCACGTGACGAGATGAAGAAGCTCTACGAGCACAAGATCAAAGATGTTCTCGGTTCAGACGGCAAAGCTGAATAATCGACGGAACATATAACTAAAAAGTCCAGATATCTGTAACGGATGTCTGGATTTTTTATTTGTGTCAGATGGATAATTATTCGTTTTTCGGTTTTTCTGATACCATTGATGTATCTTTCAATAGTAGTTACTCTCTAAACGATGGAAACCATGAAAACGAATATACTAAATTTCTTCTACGCAATAGATAAACGCTTTTGGGGTGATGATATCTACACGAACCGGTATTTTGCTTCGGTATGCTTGCTTTTCGTCGCACTTTTGGGCGCCCTGCAGGGTGGCGGCACCATCTTCCGCTCTTGGTTTGGTTGGGATGTGGAAATGAATATCATATCCACGATAGGGCTTTCTTCAATGATCTTCGGTTTCAACTTGTTTGAAAGCATAGTGTATGCAAATCCTAAAATTGCATTTCTGCGTTCGCTGCTGACATTCGGGTGCTTTGTGGCGGCGTTTGCGCTGGGTTATCTTCTTGCAGTGGTAGTCATCTTCGCCGTGGCAGCAATCATTGTTCTCTGGTTTATAGGCGCAGCTCTCGGTGGAGGCAGCAAATCCGGCAGGGCGACAGTGACTGACGAGTACGGACACGAGACCGAGGTCAAGAAAGATATGTTCGGCACATATCACGACTCATATGGCAACACCTATACCGACAACCAGAACGGCACGGCGACCAAGAACGACTAAGTGCCCCGGACAACCCGCATCACGCCGCTTCGATGTGACGAGTCCCGACCGCGGATTCTCCCGTGCGTAAAACCGCCCGATTCACGCACGTCATGACGAATTTCGTACATGACGTGCGTGGAAAACGTTTTAATGCGCACGCGGCCGGGGACAAAATGATCTTATTCAGCAGTCCGTCCGGAATAAAACGTTTATTTCCGGACGGACTGCTTGCGCTTGGCCTGTGGCGAAACACTTCTGCAAAAAATTATTTGCATTGAAAAAAATAATTAGTACTTTTACGCGATAAACGAACTTAAAGATATGATTCATGCTAGGTTAGAATTCATCGTGGTGCTTCTGTGCACTTTGGTGGTGACGGTGGGCTGCGGAAGAGAGAAGGCTTTGGAATGTGACGGGGGCTCTTCTGAAACCAAGATTGTCAACAATAGGACTTCATCGGAGGAAGGTGTGCTTCTTCTGGAGTTTTCGGACGGACAGAACGTGCCGTCGGAGATGGAAGTGTCGGGAGACACCGGATGCAATATCCGTCTCGAACCCCTTTTCGAAGGCGTTGAGGACAAAAACCTCGAAAGATGGTATGTCGCCAGATTCTCTTCGGAAATTTCCTCTGAGCGTGTGGCCGCGGAATTGGCCGGGCGTGACGATATCACCAAGATACAATACAACAAAATCATCAGGAAGGCACCGGGCGAAGTTTCGGCCTGTGTCGAGGAAGATGTTCCTGTAAGGACCAAGGCCACGCCGGTTCAGACGGCCGTGTTCAATGATCCGGGCCTTGCTGACCAATGGCATCTGATCAATACCGGAAATACCAACAGGTGCAAGACAGCCGTAGAAGGAGCCGACGTGTCCGTGAAAGACGCGTGGAGGCTTACAGCGGGTGATCCGTCCATTATTGTGGCGGTGATTGACGAAGGTGTCATGTACACCCATCCGGACCTCGCGGAAAACATGTGGACCAATGAAGCGGAACTGAACGGCACTCCGGGAAAGGACGATGACGGAAACGGATACATTGACGATATACACGGATTCAACTTCGTCACCAACAAGGGCGAAATCACATGGACCGACAAGAAAGACATCGGACATGGAACCCATGTCGCAGGTACTGTGGCGGCCGTAAACAACAATGGCATAGGCGTTTCCAGTGTGGCCGGCGGTACCGGGAACCATGATGGCGTGAAGATAATGTCATGCCAGATATGGGTCGGAAACCAGTCCTCAAGCGAGGCGGTGGCACGCGCATTCCGATATGCCGCCGACAATGGTGCCAGCATTGCGCAATGCTCTTTCGGGGACGATGCCGGAGCATATATGACCGATGATGAATTCAAAAGGAAATGCAGTGTGGAATATGCTGCCATCCAATACTTTCTGGACAAGAAGAATTGTAAAAGCGACGCCGTGGACGGCAATATCATCGTCTTTTCCGCAGGCAACAACGGCCTTAAAATAAGCAGTTATCCGGGAGCCCTCAAGGAAGTGATTTCCGTGACATCTTTCGGCCCTGGATTCCAGCCGGCAGGATATACCAACTACGGAACAGGCTGCAACATAGCCGCTCCGGGTGGTGACTACTATGTCGGGAGACCGGGATACAACACGAAATGCCAGGTCTACTCCACGATTCCGGGAGCGAATTATGAAGGCGGCTACGGCTGGATGGAAGGCACTTCTATGGCCACACCTCATGTCAGCGGCGTCGTCGCATTGGGCCTCGCCTACGCCCGCAAGCTCGGTCTGAAATTCACCAGAGAAGAATTCATATCAATGTTGCTGACCTCGGTAAACAGCATTGACAGCTACTTTACCGGCACCAAGAAGAAAAATGAAACCGGCGACATGGACCTGTCCTGGTATGTCGGCAAAATGGGCACCGGGGCTGTCGACGCGTGGAAACTGCTGATGAACATAGAGGGGACGCCAAGCTATCAAGTCGCTGTAGGACAATCGACTATAGATCTGACTGATGTCTTGGGCGCACCTGCCGCGGTACTGAAGAATTTCTCCGTGGAAATGGATGACGACACCAGGTCATCTCTCGGGGTGACAGGAGAATTGACGGTCGACGGCAGCAAATTGTCGGTCAGCTGCACCAAGACAGGCTCCGGTTATCTGACCATACATGCCGAATCTGAAGGCATGCCTGTTACGCGAAAAATTTCGGTCATCTGCAGACCGGTCGTTTCCGGCAACGGAGGCTGGTTGTAATCTGACGAAAAGTTACCAATATAACGAACAAATGCAAATGAATCATTCAAACCTTTTTTCAATGACCTTTGCAGTATTGCTGGCGATGACGTTGACTGTATTTACAGCGACTGCCCAGAATATAAAGGTCAAAGGAACGGTGGCAGATGCGTCCGGTGAACCAATCATCGGCGCCACCGTGATTGTGGAGGGCACGAAAACCGGCACTTCCACAGGAGCAGACGGAGGCTTCTCCATTTCTGTTCCGCCTGATGCGACATTGACTTTCGCTATCCTTGGCTACAAGACCCATAGTGAGAAAGTCGCGGGCAGGACAAACCTTATCGTAACATTGGAAAGCGATGCGGAATATCTGGAAGAAACTATAGTGATAGGTTACGGCTCTGGCCAGAAAATCGGCAATATCGTCGGTTCCGTCACTACGGTTTCATCGAAAGACATAGCCTCCAGTCCGTCATCCAACATCGGTGACGCATTGCAGGGAAAAGTCGCAGGTCTCCAGATTTTCAACACCTCGGGAGAGCCGCAGAGCACGGTCAGCATCAGGCTCCGTGGCGTATCATCATTGAACCTCAGCAACGCGCCGCTGTACATCCTGGATGGCGTGCCGGTAAGTTCCGACGTGTTCTCCAGCATGAACCCGCAGGATATCGAGAATATCTCCATATTGAAAGACGCCTCATCCACAGCGATTTACGGCTCACGCGCAGCCAACGGCGTCATCGTCGTGACCACCAAGAAGGGCCAGAAAGGCGAGAAGCCGACGGTATCCGTACGCGCGCAGGCTGGAGTGTCAATGCTGACGAACTACAATATGGACATGATGAACTCCGCACAACTGCTTGAATTCGAGCAGCTTTGCGTTCCATCATTGAGAACGGACCCGGCCTTCATCGCGAAGAAGAACTTCATCCTCGGAAACAATATCAATTTCGACTGGACAGACTATCTTTTCGACAAGACGGCGCCGATCGTACAGGGAGATGCTTCTTTCAGGGGAGCCACTGACAAGACAAACTACTATGTGTCATTCGGTTACTCAAGCGAGGAAGGAACTGCCAAATCGAATTCCGGTTCCGACAGATACACCCTCAGGTCCAATGTGGACATCCAGATGGCCAAATGGTTCAAGTTCGGTGCGAATCTGGCATTGAGCTTCACGAAATACCAGACCATCGTGACCGGATGGTATACCGAGTCTCCTATCCTTCAGGCAGTTACCGGCATTCCTTACTATACGCCATATCAGCTCGTATATAATGAGGACGGTACATTCTCCTATGGAGACGTCTACCAGGTCTATCCATGGAACAATGACATTGACCTGAACGAGTATTATAAGAAGAATACCAACAACCGTCAGGCGGTGAACCTGATGGGGCAGACGTATTTCCTGTTTACTCCGGTCAAAGGCTTGAATATCAGGCTCCAGCAGGCGATTGACGCGTTCGACTATACCAATGAGTCCATTCACTTGCCGTCATACACGCCGTCCTCGGCGAGGGGTACCAATGCCCAGGCATTCCAGCGTTACAGCCAGTTGTCCTCGACCAATACCATTGAGTATAAGAACAACATTGCGAACAAGCATTTCTTCACAGCCCTTCTCGGTCATGAATCTTTCGTGAAGACTGAAAAGACCTTCAGCATGACAGGAACGGGACTGACTGATGACAGGCTTGTGTCAATCGGCTCCACCACCAGCATTGACTCATGGGGCGGCGGAACGATGGAATGTGCATTCAACTCATTCTTCCTCAATCTGAACTACGATTATACCGGAAAGTATTTCGTGGATGCGTCTGTCCGTACTGACGGTTCTTCGCTTTTCGGCAAGAATCACAGATATGCGACTTTCTATTCAGTCGGCGCGATGTGGAAGATCAAGAACGAACCATTCCTGAAAAACGTGTCATGGATCGATGAATTGAACATGAACCTCAGCTACGGTACGACAGGAAACTCCGGACTGAGCGAATGGTATGCGTCGCTCGGACTGGTAGGCTCAGGTCCCAAGTACAACGGCAATGCCGGCTGGGCCATCTCGCAGATTCCTAACAGCGACCTCACCTGGGAGACCGTGGGAACCCTGAACTACAGGATTTCCGGCCGCGTGTTCGACCGCGTTTCTTTCGGCGTGGAATTCTACAACAAGCAGTCCAAGAACCTGCTCATGGAGATTCCATATTCCGCAACTACCGGACACTCAAGCGGTTGGGGCAATGTGGCCTCCATGGTGAACAGGGGTGTGGACCTGGAATTGAACTTCGACTTCATCCATTCGAAGAACGTTTACTGGGGAGCTTCAGTGAATGTGAACTACAACAACAATGAAATCACCAAGCTCTACCAGGGCCTCGATGAGATTTCTTTCCCGGAATACTCCCTCAAATATCAGGTGGGCTATTCTTCATCACTGGTCTATACCCAGGTCCGTGCAGGTGTCGATCCTGAAGACGGTTCCCCGATGTGGTACGACCTGAACGGCAACCTTACCAAGACATACAGCGACGACATCATGCAGTTCTGCGGTCTTGACACCAATGCCAAATGGTCCGGCGGTTTCTCCACGAACTTCTCATGGAAAGGCTTGGGAATCAATGCTGATTTTTCATTCATCGGCAAGCGTTATGTCTTCCTGAACGAGCGTTACTATACGATGAACCCGCAGACCGTCCTGTTCACCAGCAACTTCGAGACGAAGATGCTCAACATCTGGACACATCCGGGACAGCAGACGGACATACCTAAATACGGAACGCCGTTCTATCACGACACATCCAGGTTCTCCAATGCCGCTTTCCTCAGGCTCAAGAACCTTTCCGTAAGCTACAGCCTTCCTAAGAAGATTCTGGAACCGACTAAGATCCTTTCCGGTGTCAAGGTTTATGTGACGGGCCGAAACCTTCTGACAGTCACTGACTTCGAAGGATATGACCCGGAGGTCGGCTATTCCAATGCTACCAGCGGAATGTATCCTAACTCCCGTCAGATAGTAGGTGGAATCGAAATTACCTTCTAATTATCAAGAGACAATGAAAATGAGCAAAACATATTTGAAAGTTATTCTTGCATCGGTTCTTGCTGTTTGCCAGGTGTCATGTGACCTGAACAAATATCCTGACGATGCCATCAATACCGACGAGTCGATGGAAAGTCTGGCTGACTGTCAGTCATTTCTGAACGGACTTTACTCCGGCATGAAATATTGCTTTACGGGTGCGTTTGTCTATATCCCTGAACTTCAGGCTGATACTTTCCATGCTGTCAAGAACTTCGGTAACTTCAGCGGTGATTTCTATTCCTACAGCGTGACAGCAGGCAACACTTCTGCCAATGACGCATGGTACGGCCTCTACGGTTATATCGGCAATGCGAACTTCCTCATTGACGGTACACGGAAACTTCTGGAAAGGGGAACATTGTCGGAAAGTGACGCTGAAGCCGTAAAGGAGATTTACGGCGAAGCTTCCTACATCAGGGCTCACCTGTATTACCTGCTTGCGCAATTCTTCTGCGAGGACTATGACCCGTCCACATGTTCTGATGTCATGGGAGTTCCGGTGGTTACCAAATATGATCCTACAGGAGACTCCAAGAAATATCCGGGCCGCCCGTCCCTCGAAGCCACTTATGCGCAGATTCTCTCCGATATAGCTGTGGCTGAGGAATATGTAAAGAGGGAAGGCGTGCAGAACTCCGCTTACGTGACCAAGGATGTCGTAACTGCATTCAAGGCCCGCGTGGCACTGGTGATGCACGATTATGACACCGCGCTCATCTCCGCCAAGTCACTTATCGACGGAGGACACTACACGGTATGCACGGATGCGGCCAAGTTCGCTGACGGCTGGAAGAACGACAACCTTACCGAAACCATCTGGCAGGTAGCGATGACCGGTCCTGACGATACCGGCAACTCTTTCAGGTACTTCATCTACAACAACTCCGGTGTGGTAGGCGAGGACAACCCTCAGTACATACCTGAAGACTGGGTGCTCAAACTCTATGACCAGTCGAAAGACATCAGGTACTCCAGCTGGTTCAGCACCAGAGACATATCCACTCCGGTCCAGGGCCGCATGACGCTCATGGTGAAATATCCTGGCAACCCGAAGCTGTACAGCAGCGTCACCAACTACGTGAACATGCCGAAGGTGTTCAGGCTTCCGGAAATGTACCTCATTGCAGCGGAAGCTGCCGCCAACAAGGCAGGCCAGGAAGCTGTCGCTTCTTATTATCTCAATGCATTGAAAGCCAAGAGAATAAGCGGATGGGTAGACGTGGATTATTCCGGTGCGTCCCTTGCCAACGCGATTCGCGACGAAAGAGTCAGGGAACTCTTCTGCGAGGGTCAGAGACTGAGCGACCTCAAGAGATGGCACATAGGCTTCTCACGTTCAGCCGGACAGGACCCTTCATTGGTGATGCCGGGCGACAAATATGCAGGAGCCGTCAGGCCTGCCGATGACCCGTTCTTCCTGTGGCCAATCCCGACGGCAGAAATGGAGGCCAACCCTCAGATGAAACAGAATCCGGCATATACGAACTAAAATTAGCATTAACGAAATGAACAAATTCAGATATATATCAGTTGTAGCCGCGTTCGCCATGGCTGTGTCAGGATCAATATCCTGCTCCAATGAGAACAAGGACGCCGGCGACATCAGCATCGGATTCGGCCAGGATACCTATAAATTCAAGGAGGGTGCCGGTCTGAGCAAGATACAGATCAATGTTGCCGGTGACGGAAACTCCTATCCGGTGACTTTCGATGTGGAGGCGAAACTTGTTTCCGAGGAAGGTGCCGATGTGAATGATGTCATTCACTTTACGCAGTCCAAAGGGTTGAAAGTCAAGGGTAAGGACATTGCTCCGGTGTACCTGGAATTTACGGTCAAGGATAATGACGTGATAAACGAGACCCGCGAAATCGAACTTTCCATCACCAATGTGAAGGGAGCCAAGGTGGCTCTGGAAAAGGCTACGTTGGAAATCAGGGACAATGACAACAATCCTTATGACAAGCTCATGGGAGACTGGACTGCGACTGCTACTGATTATGGCGGAAACAAGGTTTCATTCCCTGTCAATATCAGCGGCGGTTTCACCGAATCTGACATTGCAAGCAACGAAGGACGTGTCCTCGTATGCTGGGGATTCGGCGACTACCAGCGTGAGTTCTCTACCGCCAACCCGCCGAAGCAGCCTGTCTGGTACATGAACTTCGATGAGGACGCACATGCACTGTATGTACAGACTAATACTCTGATGGCCAATGTGTTCAAATTCTCCGACGTAGATTACGATGTCATCATCAGATGCTGCACCATACAGCCTGGCAACTCCATCAGTCTCCAGACACCGCTTGAAGGATCATGGAGCGCCGATATGAATACCATCACGTTCCAGCAGGGCGGTTATGGTCTTACTGCAGCAATCTTCAACACCCAGGGTGAATTCTCAGGTGATGTATGGATGATTTTCACAAACATTGTATTGACCCGTAATAAGTAGTATGACGATGAAACTTTATAAGAAAATATTGATGTCGGTTCTCATTCCGTTGCTGGCGGCTTCATGCTCCGATGACGGATTGAGCACGCAGAATGCAGGAAAGGAAAAGCCTGTCGTCACCATTGAGCCGAGCAATTCCAACAACTACCTGATGACATTCACATTGTCAGTGGATTTCAATGCGGCCCAGTTCGGATATGTGATTCTGGATGGAAGCAGCACGGTAGTTCCTGCTGCCCAGGACATTGTAATGGACAATGTCGGAACGGCACTTCAGAGCGGAGTCTTCGATGCCCTCGACAAGGTGAAGACCAGGGTCGAGTTCGAGTGCGAACCTGCTCATGAATACAAGATTTACGCAGCGGCGATTTCCGAGACCGGACTGCTCAGCAAACTTGCCGAGAAGACGATCAAGGTGAACGATACCGAAATCCCGTCCATCGTCAAATCGTCCGTGTCCGGAACCACCCTCATCCTGGAGTATTCCGAGGATGTCGTGGTGAACAAGGAAAGCTACGCCACCATACAATATGTAAAGTGGGGCACGATGGAGGTTACCACGAAAAAGGACCTTCCGCTCGAATACATCTCCGTCGAAGGCAATGTCGTCACTTTCAATTGCCCTAAGCCTGCCAACGGCGCCGGCTATCTGGTCAGCTTCCCGCAGGGATTGTTCATGGACTTGAGCGGCAACAAGGCTTACGGCGTGAACTCTTCCTTCGACACCTCGACCTATAAGTACAAGAACCTGGGTTGGGATGATGCGACAGTGGATTTCGCCGTGGAATCATCATATTTCAAGGATGCTCCTGCTTCTACATGGAAGAATGACGATGCGTCTGTAGAGATTGTCTTCCCGTTCGACATTTACAAGAACACTCATCTCAGCAATACCGTCAGCGTCGTCTACAAGGACAATTCCGGTATCGAGTATTGCTATGCCGACTACGATGTTGCAGAAGACAAGAGGACTGTAAAAGTTAAGATTCCTCATGCTCCGAAGGCGATTTTCGATATAAAGATGGATCGCGGAGCCGTTTATGACGAGTGGGGAAATGTCAATGCCGTATTCGAGACGGGAGCCGAAAGCTACAGGTACTCAGCCCTCGACATCAAGTGCGGCAGCTATCAGATTGCCTCCGCCAAGACCACGTTCGCCGTAACTTTCACCCGCAATACCGCTACCGTCGTGGATATGTCCGCCGACTGGTTCAACCTTGGACATGATGTCCTCGGCGCATCCGGTGAGATCATGCCTAAGCTCAAGGGTGTCGTGAACTATGAAGACAGGACAATCACGTTCAGCGGCGACTGGTACTACAGAGGAGAACTCCAGAGCGATACCGCATTCGGACTCTCGTTCTATCACTACGGAAAGGACGAAAGCAAGAATATGGTATTCTGGGGAAGCGACAAGGGAACGTCACCGATTGTCGTGAAATTTGACGAGAACGGTGTCATCACCTCTACTTCCAGGTTCGATTATTCTACCCATCTTGCAAATTCAGGAAGCTTCATGTCTACCTACGATGAAGTTGCTGACGATGCGACATTCACTTACATTGAACAATGATGAAGTTATTGAAATTCTTTATTGCCCTCCTTCTGCCTATTGCAGCGTTCAGCTGCAAGAAGGACGGCGACGGTATCAAGGTGTCTGTCAGCTCTCTGGAATTCAAGTCCTCGGAGCAGAAACAGACCGTGAACATTGTCGCCGGCTGCGGATGGACCGCGAAGGCTGACTGCGACTGGATCGTGTGCTCTCCGTCGAGCGGCGAGGGCAATGCGACATTGTCCGTTACCGCCAAGGCCAATGACGGCCTGGAGCGCGAGGGTACCGTCACTGTCAGCGGAAACGGAAATCTCTGCGACATCGCCGTAAAACAGGAAGGCGTGGATTTTTCCGTCAGTTCGTACAGCGTCGAGCTGGGCCAGGACGGCACGCCTGCAGTGCTTACGGTCGCGTCCAAATATGACTGGCAGATTTCTGTGCCGGCAGCTGCGTCCTGGTGCACGGTAAGTCCTCTGAAAGGTTATGCCGGAGAAACCACCGTCACGTTGACACCTGCGCCGTTCACTGACAGGACTCCACGTTCGAAGCAGTTCATCACCATCAGTTACGGCACCACGTTCTCGATGATCGCAGTCAGCCAGAAGATGCCGAACAAGAATCCGTCGGCACCGGAACTTCTCTCGCCGGAAGACGGCGCTACCGGGGTGAAGACCAATGGCGTATTTACTTGGAAATCAACGACTGACCCTGACGGCGACGTCGTGAAGTACAGCCTGATGCTTTCCCGCGACAACGGCACTTCATGGTCTTCATACAGTTCTGAAACTACCTCTTGCAAGCCGTCCGACATGCTTGAAAAGAACACCAGATATGTGTGGAAAGTGAAGAGCCTGGATGATTTCGGCGGTGAAGCGGAAAGTGATGCCAGGACGCTCATCACCGGAGACGGCGGTGCTTATGCGGACGGTGAAATTACCAGGTTCCAGACGGAATCCGCCGGCGCGTCGAACCCTGTCCATCTCATAATAATGGGTGACGGCTATACCAAGGACGACTATTCCGACGGCGGCAAATTCGACAAGGACGTGCAGACTGCGGTCAATGCCTTCTTCGGTATCGAGCCGTTTGCGACTTACCGGAATTACTTCAGAATCAGCACGATAGCGGTTTATTCGCAGGAGAGCGGCGCCACGGTCAAGCAGGATATGCCGGAATGCAAGGCCCAGACCAGAAACACCGCGTTCAATGCGACATTGGCCGGAGGCAACAGCACGGAAGTGTCCTGCGACGTCGACAAGGCGTACGCCTATGCGAAGAAGATTTCCGGTGTGACTGATGCGGTGCTCCAGACCACCACCATACTCATGTTGGTCAATCTCAATGTCTATGCGGGTACTTGCTGGATGGAGCGTACCGGAAGATCCGTTTCCATCTGTCCTGTAGGTTCCACGTTCACCAACATTGTCGTACATGAAGGCGGCGGCCACGGGTTCGGCAGGTTGAAGGACGAATACCGTTATACTGACGGGACTGTTCCGGCTTCCCAGAAATCAGTGGTGGAAGAGTGGCGTACGGTCGATCCGTATTTCGCGTACAACATTTCGTTCACCAACGACAAGAACAAGGCCCAGTGGGGTCATTTCATCGGACGTTCCGGCTATGATGCCGTGGGCTTCTACGAAGGCGGCATGCTCTATACGAAAGGCGTGTGGAGACCGGAGAGAATCAGTTGCATGGAGGACAACAGGATGTATTACAATGCTCCTTCGCGCGAGGCCATCGTCCGCAGGATCTTCAAGGCCAGCGGCAAGACATTCTCCATCAATGATTTTTATGCCAATGACAAGGTGAAGAGCGACAACACGCAGAGCAAGTCAAATTATGTGGAACAGTTCGTTCCGCTCGCTCCACCGGTCATGATTGACAGATAACAACAACTTAACAAATTAAATTATTGCATTATGAAAAGGTTGCTCACATTCCTCTGTGCCGGCGCGCTTGCCGTCATGGGTTGCTCAAGAGTAGATGATCTTGAGACTAAAGTCGATGACCTCGACAACCGCGTTACTTCACTTGAGACGTTGGTCCAGACACTCAACTCCCAGGTGGAATCCATTGATGCTCTGGTAAATACCATCAAAAATGGAGGCTATATCCAGAGTGTTGATTCTGTGGCAAAAGATGGAATCAACTACTATACATTGGTCCTCAGCAACGGTAAGAAATATTCGGTTCACGATGGCGCGACCGGTGTCGCCGGTGCGGATGGCCATACTCCTGCAGTGGGCGTAAAGCTTGATGAAAGCGACAACAACTATTATTGGACCATTGACGGCGAGTACACCGACCCTAAGGTAAGGGTGAACGGTACCGACGGCAAGACCCCTGAAATCAGCATTGTTTCAGGCTGGTGGTGCATCAAGTGGCCGGGTGACGAGAACTGGACCACTCTTACGGAGGCCAGAGGCAAGGATGGAGACTCTTTCTTCAAGGGCGTCAAAGTCGGTGAAGATGAGGTTACATTCACCCTTTCAAGCGGCGAGTCATTCACCGTTTCCCTCCTCGGCGGTTTCCGTCTGGTCTGCAAGAGCACTGTCGTAGGCGTTTCCGCCAATGGTACTGCCAAGGTAAAATATGCAGTGAAGGGCGCCAAGGAAGGTGAAGATGTAATCGTTTATGTCAAATATGCGTCTGCCGGCTGGACCGCCGCCATCGACGAGGCTGATACCGTAGTCACTGTCAATGTCCCTGCGGATCCGGATGGCGGTCTCGTGATTGTCGAGGCCATCAACAATACCACCAGCATGGTAGCTGACCAGGCCATCAAGTTCGAGAAAGGCGTACTTTCTCTGCCTACCCTTACATACGGCCTTACCGATGCTTCCGGTATCCTGGAACTTCCGCTCAGTACGAATATGGAATATCAGGTGACCAGCGATGCGGAATGGCTTACGCTTGTCGAGACGAAAGCCGCTCACACTGAGAAACTTCGCTTCTCATATGCTCTTAATACCGGCGCTGATGCGAGAACAGCCAATATCAAGATTACCGGTGCTGCCGGCGATGTGATAGACGTGACTGTGCTCCAGGCAGGCTGCCCTCCTCTCAAGGCTAGCTATGAAATCGGCGAATACTATGAAAGACAGGGTGTTATAGGCATTGTATGGCACTTTGACGAGAATTATGTGAAAGTGCTTGCCCTCGATGAGAAGGCCGGAGTAGAGTTCGCCGGAAACAGCTTTGCGAATTCTTGGGCAGACAGCAAGACCGACGGTCTCGCTAACATGAATGCCATTTTGAACAACCAGTACAGTTCAGTGTCTTATTTCCCTGCACAGAAATGGTGCAATGACAAGGGGACCGGCTGGTATCTTCCTGCTGTCGACGAGATGACTGAAATATTGAACAATACCGACAAGCTCAATACTGCCATTTCCGACCATAAGGGCACTAAGCTTACGAAAGGCTACAATTACTGGACTTCTACCCAGAATACCGAGACCAGAAATGCCTGGTCTGCAGCATGGGATTGGGATCATGACGGCGTAGTTACGTCTGAAAGGTCTTCTACCCTTACCGGCAATGCCAGGGCTTCCTACAATGTCAGCCTGAAGGCTACCACTACCGGTCCGGACAAGCCTGTAGAGAGTGCATACAAGATCGGTGACGAGATGAAAGTGGACAATGGTCATGGTGTCGTGGCTTACATCGACGAGACAGGCGAGCATGGTTATATCATTTCCAAGCTTGAGTGCGAGGCGGTAAAATGGGCGACATCTTATCAGTATCTTAAAGGTATGCCTACCAGCACGACTGACGGCAAGGCCAACTGTAGTACGCTTTCTTCTGATCTCGATATTATTGGTTCATGCCTTGCGGCAAACTGGGCTGTATTTGACTGCGGCAATGCCGGATGGTTCCTCCCTGCTGACGAACAGCTGAAGGCTGTCCTGGCGAACTTTACCGCCATCAATGAAGGGCTTGCCAAGATCGGAGGCACTCCTCTGACAGAGGGACGCGGATATTGGAGCTCGACTACATACTTTAGCGATGATTCCGGCGTAAACGCACGCTACTTCTCATATAAGGGTGGTGCCGTAAGTCAGGGCTCTGATGAGATTACTTATTACACGCATAACGCACGTGCAATTCACGTGTTCTAATCCGCGACATCTGTTTGCGGAAATTGACTTCTGACAATATGAAATTGAAAACATTAATTATTGGACTTCTGGCTGCGACCCTCGCTTTTGTGGGTTGCAGTCAGGAATCGTCTGTACCGAGTATCAAGGCCGTGGCTCTGGAAATCAGCAAGGATGCCGGAGAATATGGCTTGAGATATTCCATCAACAACGCCTCGCATGGCGGACAATTGAGTGCGACTACCGATGCGGAGTGGATTTATGACATCCGTGTCGAGGCTGACAGCGTGTTCTTCTCCGCGGAGCAGAATGCCGACAAGGCCCGCACCGCTACCATGGTGCTCTCTTATCCGGGAGCGGAGGATATCAATGTCAATATCAACCAGAGTTCCGTTTTTGACGGAGTGTTCAAGGTAGAGGTGTCCAATGTCACGCCTTATGGCTGTCATGTGAAATACACTCCGCTTGAATACGGCGGCAATTATGTCTTCTTCGTGATGGACAAGAGTTCAGTATCCAAGTATCTGCTTGACAAAGAGGGACTTGAACAGCTCTATCAAAGCGATTTGACATGGATCAAGGGGAATGCCGACGACAAAGGCATGTCATTGGAAGACTTCCTTAAACGTGTGCCGCAGTTATACACCATGAACGGTGCGGAGACGGAAATGGATTATACTGATTTGAGTTACGACACGGATTATATCGCTTATTGCTATGGTATGAGCCTGGACGGCAAACGTCTGACCGACTTTACGATGGCGGAATTCTCTACCGCTATCGTGGAGACCTCCGACCTCAAGTTTACCGCCGATGTTACTGACATCACCAAGAACAGTGCGACGATTACCGTTACGCCGTCGAACAATGACGACTACTATTTCTGGACATATATTTCCGAGATGCAGTATTCGCAATACACTCTTGAGGAAATCATGTCCAATACCATCAGCAACATCAAGTCCAATGTCGAGTCATGGGGTGTTTCCATAACCTCGTACATCCATACCGGCCCGTCTTTCGACGCGCCTAAGGACCTGTATTCCGGCACGAAGTATTACATTGTCGCCTGGGGTATGGATTATGCCGGGAACCCGACTACCAAACCTAAGGATGTAGGCTATTTCGTGACGGAATCCGAGCCGGTTGCTGACGACTGCACATTCGAATTGTCCGTCCTTCAGACCAAACCTGAGGATGTCAAGGTACGTGTGGTTCCGTCCAAGGCTGACACCCGTTATTATGTCGCATTCGTTGAGGAAAGCAAATGCACCGGTTACAATGACCGCCAGATGGCCCAGCGAATCGTGAACATGGAGGCTACCCGTCTGGAAGACGGTTATTATGATGAAGGCAAGAATAACTGGGAGTCATTGACATATACCGGCACGCAGGAGCTGTGGGGCAACATTGACCTTTACTGGAAATTCCTGCCGGAGCATACCTACCGCATATATGTGTTCGGTATCGGCCATGACGGCAAGATTACTACCAATGTGGGCCGCATTGATGCGACTACGGACCCTGCCGTCAAGTCTGACATGAAGATTCAGATAGACTTGCTGAAATCGACATGGAACTATGGAACATTCGAATTCACTCCTTCGAAGAACGACGAGTATTATCTGCCGTTCCTGATGGAAACATCTGAGGCTGAGCTTTATAAGAACCCTGACGGTACTTACAATGCCAACTTGCTCATGAATGTCATCCAGGAGTATTACGAGGATGAAATCATCAACAAGAGGATGAGGGGCAAGAAACAGTACGAGACTTATTGGCAGTCAAATACTGATTATACATTGGTCGTATTCGGATATTCCGGAATGAACACTACGGATTTCTTCGAGTATCAGGTCAAGTCTCCGGAGATTCCGTTCGAGAAGAGCGACGCGGAGGTTGAGGTAGAGTATTGCTTCTTCGACGGCAATGAGCTCGCGGCCAAGTTCCCTGACAAGTGGGATGCCGAGGATGTGAAAGATGCCTGCATCATGCTTACCAAGTACACTCCTAATGCATCTGCCGTCCATTGGTATGGCGGTGTATGGGCACCTGTTTCTGCATATAGCATGGGCATTGACCATCTTATGGCGCTCATCAGGAATGATACCGCCCCTGCGAACTGCATTGACGAGTATCAGCAGACTTGCCGTCCTTGGTATAATCATAAATGGAGCTTCTCCTATGTGGCCGAGGGTGCTGACGGCAACTACGGCAAATGGCATTACATGGAGTTCACGCCTACCAAGGCTGACACCATTGAGCCGTATGACTTCTGGTCGAATCCTCATGACGGAGGAACCGGAGCGAATACTACAGCCGTATACTGTCTCCCTAAGAACGTCAATGCCGCCCCTGTAAATATTACTGACAATGTTTTCAAGGGTGCCGCTCCTGCAAAACGTAATCTGGTCAAGACCAGAAGATATGAAAGAGAACTTTAATTATCCTTCTTGCCATGAAGAATATAAGTAAATTATCAATGTTGTTCCTTGCAGCGGTCTTGGGCCTGTCCTCTTGTGGCGGGTCCGAGCCGGAGGAGCAGCCGAAAGTCCCGGTCCTCAAGGTGACTGCTCCCGAAGGGGGTGTCTCCGTGATTGCAGCCGGTGGCGCAGTCTCGGTTTCGTATAGTGTGGAAAATCCTACCGAGACCGGCGTTCTTTCAGTAAAATCCTCAGAGTCATGGGTTTCCGATATTCAGGTCAATGCATCTGATGTTACTGCCGATGTGGCTGTGAACCCTGGTGATGAGCGTTCTGCTGAACTCACATTTTCATATTCCGGCGCCGAGTCCGTGAAAATCAAGCTGAATCAGCTCGCGGCGGGCGTGAATATCGCATTGTCCGAAAAGGAAAAGGAACTGGATGCCGAGGGCGGCAGCTTTTCAGTAGTCGTGACCAGCGACCGCGATTGGACATTGTCCGGTGAGTCTGCTTGGGTCAAGGCTTCTGCCGAATCCGGCAAATCAGGTGATGAGGTGACTTTCACCGTGGAGAAGAACACAGGTACTGATCCCCGGGAGGTTTCCTTCACATTCACTTGTGCTACCAATACTGTGACACTCACTGTGAAACAGTCCGGGAAAGATGTATTGGCAAGCATCAAGGACAAGACATTGAAGACGGTGCTCATGGCTGCCGATACTGATGGCGACGGCAAGATTTCGCTTGAAGAGGCTGCTGCGCTCAAGTCTGTCGAGTACACCGGAACCGGGGAGGACGGGTCGACCATCATGAGTCTTGAAGGTCTGGAGTTCTTCACCGGACTTGAAAAGATAGTGCTTCCGAACAATAATTTCCTGGAGCTCGATTTGAGCGGCAGAACTGCTCTGACGGATGTGGATGTCTCTGGCAACAAGGAGATTACCAGTATCAGTCTGAAAGGATGTTCTGCGCTCAAGACCGTGAATGCGTCGCTTGACAAGGCGCTTGAGAGCATGGACTTGCAGGGGTGTACCTCGCTTGTTTCTTGTATAGCTTATGCTACGAAACTCAAGGCGATAGATGTAAGTGCCTGCACTCTTCTGGAATCGCTTATCGTATATGCAAGCAGCCTTTCATCATTGGATGTCAGCGCCTGCACTGCCCTCACGAATCTGAATGCCGGTTGTTCGACACTTGCGTCTGTCAAGTTGCCTGCAAGTTCCGTAATCACGTCATTGTCGCTTTCGGAGTCAAGCAAATTGTCTTCTCTGGATTTGTCGGTACTGCCTGAACTGAAATCGCTTTCTATAGGCAATACCTCCATTTCCAGCCTGGATTTGGCAAAGTGCCCGCTTCTGGAAAAACTGGATATTGATTCCTGCAAGAAGATTACTACGTTGGATGTAAGCCATAACTTGCATCTGAAATCGATTTCCGCTTTGTTTTCGGAGTTGTCCAAGGTTATCATGTTTCAGGGCCAATGGGAGGCTATCAAGGACAAGTGTACTTATAACATAAAGCCAAACATGATTACAACCGTGGCTATCGATTATCCTGAGGATTGCACTTCTACGATTACCGACAGCGGATTGCGTAATTATATCGTGTCCAAATTCGATGCTGACGGCAATGGCAAGATTTCCGGCAGCGAGGCGGAGAACGTGAAGGAACTCGTATATACGGGCAAGAACCTTTCAGAGATCGGCAGTCTGGTATACTTCAGACAGATCCGTAAGCTGGACTTGAGCAACAACAAGTTGACTGCCATTGATTTGGGACCGTTTGTGAATCTGCTTGAAGAGCTCGACCTTTCCGGCAACAGTTTGACGGAACTTTCATTCGCCGGAGCCAAGTCTCTGAAGACGGTGATTGTATCCAACAACAGCCTCACGTCCTGCACCGGTCTCTCCGGCTCGGATCTCGCTGACTTTACTTACATTGATGCTTCGCACAATAAGCTGACGTCTTTCACGTGCTCTTACGCCAAGGCTCTCAAGAATGTCAATCTCTCGTATAACGAATTGACTTCCTGCGACTTGGATGGCTGCGCCGCCATTGCTAATCTCAATGTCGGTCATAATCATCTTACCGAGGATACCCAGTCCTTCGTGCGTCCGTTCAAATTCACGGCTCTTGTTTCCCTGGATTTGAGCAACAATGATTTCGTGAAGTTGTCCAGCGACGTCACATGGACGGATAAGTGGACGAGCCTCCTTTCGTTCAATTGCAGCGGCTGCGGCAAGCTTCAGGAAGTGGATCTGAGCTCTATTGCCGGACTTGTGGAAGTTAATGTCAAGGATTGTCCGAGACTTGCGACGCTCTATCTCAGTTCGTCTGCAAACCCTCAGGTGTCCAAGGATGAAACTACTGTAATCAAAAGAAAATGAGAAGGTTGCTTTGTTCGGCCATAGTTATGGCATTGTCTCTGGCGGCGTTCCCGTCTTGCAGCAAGAAGGAGTCTGTTCCGAAAGTCGCGGGTGACTGGAATATAATTTCGGTTACCACGAAGTCCGCGTCGATTGGCGCCCAGACCGTGGATGTTTACTTGTCGTTTGCTGCCGACGGCTCTTTCACGAGCTATCAGAAGACCGGCAGCAATCCCCGCTACGTGCGTTATTCCGGCACGTGGCAGCTGACATCGGGTGTCTTGAGCGGCGAATACGCAGACGGCTCTCCATGGGCCGGCAGCTACAGCGTTTCTGTCGAGGGCGAGACAATGACATTGACATCGTCTTCCACGCCCGCCGAAGTCTCCGTCTACAAGAGGGCAGAGATTCCAGACAGTGTCATAGCTGAGGCTGGTAATCCTTAAAAAATAACTTGGTAATCTTTGCTTGTCTTTTCGGTCTAGATTCCTCGAAAATACTTCACAAATCTTTACCAACTTATCTTTTAATGCTTACTTGGCAGATTAAATTGATTGATTCGTCAGTCCGTCCGGATTCATGTGATGTTTCCGGGCGGACTTTCTCATGCGTAAAAACGCCCGATTTACGCACGTCATGATGAATTTCGGGTGTGACGTGCGCGGAAAACGTTTTAGTATGCACGCGGTCGGGGATGGGTGGTTTTTTGAAAACGTTTTGGTATGCACGCGGCTGGGGCGGGTTCCCCATGACCCGGTTTTTTTTTCTTTGCCCCCGGTTTCCCTGGCCCAGAATCCAGAAAAGGGGCTAGTGGATGTGTCTGTTTCCGATTTTGTTCCGAGGAAACGTTTTAAGCGGCACATGCTGGCTTTGAAAATATGTTTTGTACGAGGAAAACGTTTTAGTCGGTACCAAATGAATATCCAAAAAGAATCACAGAAAATAAACCACGTGGCAGGAAAAGCCCGGCGGGGGTGGAGCCTCTGGAGGCATGGTCGCCCATGACCTTGTGAATGGGTGTCAGGCGCCAGCCTGACGGGATGAGCGAAGCGAACCTCCAGAGGCTCCACCCCCGCCGGGCTCGTCAAAAGACGAAGTGACGTTTTGATGAAACCAACCCCGTCGTGAGAATTTTTCCCGTGAGTAAAAACGCCCGATTTACGCACGTCATGATGAATTTCGGGTGTGACGTGCGTAGAAAACGTTTTAGTGCGCACGAGGTCGGGGATGTGAACAAAAAAATGGAGACCATTTCTGATCTCCATTTTCAGTGCTCCCTTAGGGGCTCGAACCCTAGACCCCAACATTAAGAGTGTCGTGCTCTACCAACTGAGCTAAGGAAGCATTAAACTTCTATTTTTAGTGATCCGTTCGGGGCTCGAACCCGAGACCCCAACATTAAAAGTGTTGTGCTCTACCAACTGAGCTAACGAATCTCTCCATTTCCCCGCTCTAACAATACTTTTAATATCGCCGGATACTTAAGTGTTGGCTTGTTTTCCAAACGGGATTGCAAAGATAGCTACAATTTCTGAACTTCCAAATATTTTCGCATCTTTTTTTTCGAAAAATCTTATCTAAAATGTTTTGTAGACAGTCTCCGCCCACTCTTCCCGGCCGAAGGCGACCATAAATTGCAATATCTGCCTCACCTTTCCTATATTTGTAGAATGAAACCGAACAAACAATCATGAAACAGAACAAACAGGAATACTACAAGAAAAATGTGGAATGGCTGGAAGCAAAATCCAAGGAAGAAGGCGTCAATGCCCTCGAAAGGGGAGTCTTTTACAAGGTGCTCCAATCCGGACCGGCATCCGGAAAGCAGCCGGGAATGACCAATGTCGTCGTCTGCCATTATCTGGGCAGGACCATTGACGGCAAATGCTTCGACACCAGTCTGGGCGGCTGTCCTCTCGCCATTCGCATGCGCGAACTGATAGAAGGCTGGGTCATAGCATTGAAACAAATGCACGTTGGCGACAAATGGGAAATATATATCCCCTCGGAACTCGGTTATGGTAAAATTTCACAGCCCGGAATTCCAGGGGGCTCTACATTGATCTTCGAAGTTGAATTGATAGGAGTACAGTAATTCAGGGCATCTTGAGTCCTCGTATGAGAAGACGCTGGTAATTTCGTACCATCTAAAACGTTTTCTCGGAACAAAACCAATTTGCAGAGTCGTTTGGTACCGCTTGAAACGTTTTCGCGGTACAAAAATGTGGAATTCATGATGGCTCGGGCATGCAGTCCCACAGGGCTGCCATCCTTGAGCTTGCGAACCTCATATTTGCGAAAAAGCCCGGCAAGTCGGAACCTGCTGGGCTTGAATTAAATATCGACCCCCTATTAAGCCTTATTTGGTAACGTGAAATAATAACCTGCTTCAGAACGCTTATTTAAGAATCACTCCGTCGGCAGATAACTTGATCTCCACTTCAGCCTCACCCTTCTCCAGTTCGATTACGAACCATGCTCCGGAAGGAGTCTCCACATACTCGGCATCGTCGATTTCCCAAGAAGGATATGAAACGTTGAGCTGATTCATCACTGCGGCAGGCAGCTCTGACTTGCGGACATCCCACTCGGTCCTCAGCCAGACATTGTCCTTGCTGAAATACACATCCTTGCCGCGCCATTCGTGAACGATTTCCACCTCGATTTCGCCATCATCGTACTCAGTGTCCATGATGACCGCGCCCGGATACTTCTGGCTGATGAAACTCTTCAGGACAGTCTGGACATCGGCAGGAAGGTAATCCTCGTAATCGTAATCATCCTCCACGTCCAGGACCACCTTGATGACCGCTCCCGTTTCAGAGAAATAAATGTCGGCCTCCTTTTCAATGTTTCCCGACTTGGTCTCAGCTTCGATGACATAGAACGTCGCCATTCCGGCCCTCTCAAGCTTGTCGATGTCGTCGATTTTCCACGTGGCATACTCGCTTGCCTCGAAAGCTGTCTTTACAGCCTCTGGAAGGGCCTCATATGTAACCTCGCTTTCGGTCATACACCATGTGCCGATGCCGTTGAACCACACGGAATAGTCATATTCCAAGTTCGCGGAACGCGTTGCCAGGCGATTGAATTTGGCTACGGTGTAGCCGTTCTTTGACACCCATTTTACATTGGTGGCATCAGGATAACGTGCAGCCAATTCGGCTTTTGCTTTGCTTATGTCATTATCTGCAGTGGCTTTGTTGCAGCCTGAAAGCGCCATCACCGAGACGCACAAGGTCATAATAAATAAATTTTTCATCGTACTATAATTTTATAATTTTTTGTTTACTCAAGTTTCGCAAGTGCGAAACACCGCTTATGGAGCCCGCGAGGGCGATGGTAAGTCCCTTCCCCGAGGGGAGGGATTTAGGGTGAGGGTAACGTGCACATAAAAAAAGTGCGTTGGGCTTACAGTCTTCGACCGAGAGACAACCCTCAAACTCGCACTAACGTTCAGCAAGTTTGACAACTTGCGAAACTTGAGCTGTTTATATGGCGAAATTACATTACGATTCTGGAGAGAATCTGTAATTTGCACGAAAAATCAGAAATTTATACGGAATCTATGCCTGCCGTCCGCAAAAGAATACGAAAACTGCATCCCGTTCTTGTCGGCAATAGTCTTGGCCAGAGCCAATCCTAGCCCGGTAGACCCCTCTTTCTTTGCGCCCTGATAGAATCTGTCGAAAATCCGCTCCCGATCCAGCGGCGCCTCTCCGCTATTTTCGACGGCCAATCCGTTTCCGTCCAATGCTATCGTGACAATGCCGCCCTCATGGCTGTGCATAAATGCGTTCTTGATGAGATTCGTGACCAGAATCGTGGCAAGCGTCTCGTTCATCCTGACTACGACAGGAGAATCCGGCATTTCCAATGAACAATGTATGTTATTCCTGCTGAAAATCTCCTCGTACATTTCCTTCTGCGACTGCACTATGGATGAAAGATTTACATCCATGACATCAGGGAACTGCCCGTTGTCGATTTTGGTGAGCAGCAGAAGCGTCTTGTTCAGTCTGGATATGTGCACGACCTCCCGTTTCATCTTCACAAGCTCTCCGATATTCTCCTCTCCCAATGAATCATTGTCCAGCATCCAGTCGATTCTTCCTCCCAGGACGGCGAGCGGCGTCTGCAGCTCATGGGAAGCATTGCCTATAAACTGCTTCTGCTTTTCGTAAGCCTCGTTGGACCTGTCTGTCGCTTCCGTCACGGCCTTTTCCAATTGCCTGAACTCGTAGATGTCGGTATCTGCCGCCAGCTTGTCCTGCGTCTTTCCCGGCGTATAGGCATTGAGCCAGTCGAGAATCTCGTAGAGCGGCCGTATGCTTTTCTGGAAAACGGCCAGCGTTATCACGATGACGGTCACCAGCAAGATCAGGTACAATGCTGCTATCCACCATAGGATTGCCTCGATCAAGTCTTCCTTTTCGAAAGTGGGAATTGCGGCAATTAGTTCGAAATATCGTCCTTCGGCATCATAGAAAAAGGTCTTGAGAAACCGGGCTGGTTCATCTTCGTCAGTTTCATTGATATATAAGTCGGAATCATAATATTTCGTGCGCGGGTGCGAGTCGGCGTATTCTTCGGTAACCTGGGAAATGCTGTAGTGCATGCCGGCAATGATGTCTGCCACCGGCAACTCTTGATTGGCCAACTTCTTGGCTATCAGTTGTTCCGAATAGCTTCTCAGTAGGTCGTCCACTTCATCGTTGATTTCTTCCACGGTGACGAAATAGAAAATCATAGCCCATAATGCGATGACAGGAATCAGTACCATGGACAGCCGGAGGGCTATTTTCTGGATCAGTTTCATAGAGAGTCCTTCAATATCATTTTATATCCGAATCCGTAGACTGACTTGATTTCAATGTCGGCGCCCGCTTCTTCCAGTTTCTTGCGCAGGTTCTTGACCTGTGAATATATGAAGTCGAAATTGTCCGCCAGATATGTCGAGTCGCCCCACACCGCTTCCGCCAGCACCGACTTGTCGATCATGTGCTCCGGCCGCAGCAGAAAATACTGGAGAATCTCAAATTCTTTCTTTACCAATGTCAATGTCTTCCCGCCGACCTCGACGATGCGGCTGTCCGGGTTCAGTTTCACGTTTCCGAAAACAATGCCGTTGGAGCCGCTGCCTCCGTTTCGTCTGGTCACGCTCCTGATTCTGGCAATCAGCTCCGCAATGTGGAACGGCTTGGGCAAGTAGTCGTCCGCCCCTTCCTCCAATCCTGTAATCTTGTCTTCCAATGAGTTGCGCGCGGAGAGAATGATCACGTTGGGCCTTTTGCCTTCACGGTTGAATTCCTTCAGGAGGTCCAGGCCGTTCCCGTCCGGAAGCATTATGTCCAGCAATACGCAGTCGTAGGAAAACATGTTCAGCTTTTCCCATGCCTCATCATACGTCGCAGCCTCTTCCACGACATAATGCTCCTTCTTCAGAGCCCGTCCGATCAGCTCCCGCAGGGAGTTCTCGTCTTCTATTACCAGTATCTTCATGATACTGCTAAAGTACGAAGAAAATCTGGAAAGGAATTGAAAAAATCACAACTGTTTCATATTGCGCTTGAGCAGGGAGATGATTTCGGTTTTTGACTCGACGAGATCCTGGAGGTTTGCGATGGTTTCCTTCTGGGAAGCTATGATGCGTTCCAGTTCGGCAATCCGCGCATCTGCCGCACTTTTCATGTCGTCGGCGTTGCGCTTGTAAGAGATGCGGATGTCTTCCAGGCGCTCTTCGCTCTCAATCGGCTGATATCCCAATGCCAGTTCTTCGACAGGGACTCCGAGTGTCTTCGCAATTTCGCCGAGCCTTTTGTTGATCAGACAGGTCAGGCCTTTTTCAATGCTCCGGTACGAGTTCCTTGAAATGCCGAGCGCTCTCGCCATCTCATCCTGCGAGATACCTTTCTTCATTCTTATGCGGATGATGTTCTCTTTGATGCTGGCATTGTCCATAATAACAGATGAATAATAAGTTATAAAACTCAAATTCTGCAAGCCATCGGCTTGTCGAGCCATCGCGTGATTCGCTGACTATGACAAAGTTATCCCGAATATCTGCCGCCGGAGGACAATAATTTCAGGCCAATGACAATCAAACATTGTCATTTGTAAATTATTTTGTGCTCTTTCCTGTGTGTGCCAAATTGGCAGTCTGCGGCTGTGGCAGATAATTTGCTGATGAAAGGGCGGACCCGCGGCAGATGACCCAGCTCCGAGGATCTGATGTAATATGCTGTGGGTGATTATTATAGCGTCCATTTATGGACTGTTTTCCAAAAGATATAAGAGATTAAGAAGATATGAAAAAGCAAAAAGAAGAAGAACTCGGGAAGAAAGGAAGTCAGGTAAAGTCTGAAGAAACCCCATGTCCTGAGCATAAAGAGTGTGAAAATGCTGACAAGAAGTCTTGCCGGGAGGAAGAATCCTGTCAGAAAGGCGAAGATAAGGAATGCAAGAAACTGGAAGAAAAGATTACGGCTCTTGAAAATGAGAAGAAATCCGTGGAAGAGAAACTTGCCAAAGAGAAGGATGATTATGTCCGTCTGATGGCCGAGTTCGAGACATTCCGCAGACGCACGGCTGAGGAAAAGCTTGCACTTGTTTCATCTGCAGCTTCTGAGACCATCAAGGGATTGCTTCCGGTTCTCGACGACTGTGAGCGCGCAATGGAAATTCTGAGTACTTCCAGCGACGAAGCTGCCAAAGAGGGAACAGGATTGATTTACGATAAGCTCATGAAGTATCTGAAGACCAAAGGCTTGGAGAAAATCGAGGCCAAAGGCAAGAAGTTCGATACTGATTTCCATGAGGCGGTCGCACAGGTGCCGGTAGAAGATAAGGATAAGAAAGGTCTTGTTTACGATGTAATTGAGACAGGCTATACCCTCGGCGGCAAGATATTGCGTTACGCCAAGGTTGTTGTCGGAATATAGTTTTCGGGCTTTCTGGCCCGGAAGGAGGCTGATTTATGGCAGAGAAAAGAGATTATTATGAAGTGCTCGGTGTGGAGAAGAATGCCAGCACCGATGATATAAAGTCGGCTTTCAAGAAGCTGGCGCTTAAATGGCACCCTGACAGATGGGTTAGCGGAACCGAGGAGGAGAAGAAGAATGCCGAAGAGAAATTCAAGGAGGCATCCGAGGCTTACGAGGTCCTGAGCGACCCTGACAAGAGGGCAAAATATGACCGTTTCGGTTTCAGCGGAGCTGCTGCAGGCGGCTATGGCAATGCAGGCGGTTTCGGCGGCATTGACATCAATGATATCCTGAAGGATTTGTTCGGGTCCGGATTCGATTTCAGCGGAGGAAACGGCGGCGGTTTCGGTGGCTTCGGCGGATTTTCCGGTTTCGGAGGTTTCGGCGGTGGCCAGCGTAGTCAGCAGAGAGTGATGCGCGGGCGTGACATACGTACGCGCGTGCGCCTTACATTGGAAGAAATAGCGAAGGGCGTGACCAAGGAAGTCACCATCGAGCGTTACGAACAATGCCCTGATTGCGCGGGAAAGGGTACTCTCAATGCTTCCGACGTGAAGACGTGTCCGGTATGTCATGGCTCCGGTCAGGAACAGCGTGTCGCGAACAGTTTCTTCGGGCAGACAGTGACATATACGACTTGTTCAAGATGCGGCGGAGAGGGAAAGATTGTCACGAATCCTTGCCGTTCATGCGGCGGAACAGGTCTCGTGCGTAAGAGAGTAACCGTCAAGGTCAATATTCCTGCGGGTGTCGAGGACGGCATGCAGCTTACGCTCCAGGGCCAGGGACATGCGGCCAAGGCCGGCGGAATCAACGGTGATTTGCTGGTAGTGATCGAGGAACTGCCTCATGCTTCGTTGAAGAGGGAGGGCAAGAACTTGTTCTACAGCAAGATAATCCCTGTCACCGATGCTATCCTCGGCGGAGAGACGGAGATTCCGTGTCTCGACGGTACTTATAAGATAAAGGTGGAACCGGGAACGCAGTCCGGTACGATTGTCAGGCTCAGGGGCCGGGGATTGCCTGCCGTGAAGGGCTATGGCTCCGGTGTCGGCGATTTGTATGTGAAATACCTTGTGTGGATTCCTAAGAAACTCAAGAGCAGCGAGAAGTCTGCCATCGAGTCAATGCGCTCAAGTGACAGTTTTACGCCGGATCTGAGCAGGGAAGACCGGAATCTTTTCGATAAAATGAAAGAAAATTTCTAAAAAGTATTGCGGATTCAAAAAAAGTTAGTACATTTGCAATCCCATTAACAAGGCAACCTCTTACGTTCGTTGATTATTAAAGTAACGTTGCGCATTAAAAGTTTTTAGAAATGGATTTGATAAAAATTGTAGACCAGGCTTTTGCAAACGAGAAAGTCGCGTCATATCCGAAGTTCAAAGGTGGCGATACAGTCACAGTTACTTATAGGATTAAAGAGGGTGACAAGGAGAGACTCCAGAAGTTTAGAGGAGTTATTATCCAGATTAGCGGTGCTACTCCGTACACCAAGACATTTACCATCCGCAAGATTTCAGGTGGTATCGGTGTTGAGAGAATCTTCCCGTTCCAGTCACCATTTATCGAGTCAATCGAGGTGAACAAGGTTGGCCACGTACGTAGAGCAAGAATCTTCTATCTCAGGGCACTTTCTGGAAAGAAGGCTAGAATCAAGGAGAAGAAGATGGTAATCCTCAAAGAGGAAGGCGCTACAAAGTAAGCCGAATCAAAATACAGGTCATTGGACCTGAACTGGTCCCATAGCTCAATTGAATAGAGCATTTGACTACGGATCAAAAGGTTATAGGTTTGAATCCTATTGGGATCACAAAGCCCCGGAGATTTTTCTTCGGGGCTTTTTTGGTGTTCGTCCAGCACGAACATACTCTAAAGGGAGCAAGTCTTTTTCAGGTCAGGGGGAGACCCTGTGTTCACCAGGCTGCTCGACTTCTGGCGTGCGTAAAAACGCCCGTTTTGCGCACATCATGGTGAATTTTGGGCTTGTTGTGCGCAGAAAACGTTTTAGTGCGCACGAGGCGGTTTTCCTCATAACCCGACAGTGAATCGTGAATCTTGATGCTGGCACCGCCCATCGTGTCGCCTTGGGTTTCGACGGGATAAAAACATGACCGGCAACAAAAAACGGCCGCACCGGAAAGGTGTAGCCGTTCTTTAAAATTTCTACAGAGAAATATTAGAATCTCTCTTCAGAAGAAACAGTCAGCTTCTTGCGTCCGTGACGACGACGAGCAGCCAGTACGCGACGTCCATTAGGAGTAGACATACGTTCACGGAATCCGTGTTTGTTCACGCGCTTGCGTACAGATGGTTGAAATGTTCTTTTCATTATCTTACTTTTTTATATTTTTCACAAATAGGATTGCAAAGGTAACCTTTTTAGAGTTAAATACAAAATTTTTTACAAGAATTTTTCGTATCTTTGACGTATCGGCTTCCGATTTGCGGATGCGGAGAAAATCAAGCATTATCATTGGCAGAAATGAAAGAAAGATTATTCCTTATAGATGGACATGCGCTGGTATTCAAGATGTATTATGCCTTCCTGCGCCGCCCTATGATCAACTCCAAGGGCGCAGACATGTCCATTCTCTTCGGATTTACCAAATACATTCTGGAACTGATCTCCAGAGAACATCCGGACTATATCGCTGTGGCGTTCGACCCGCCGGGCGGAACGTTCAGAAATCAGATGTATCCGGAATACAAGGCCACCCGTGCAGAGACCCCGCAGCTTGTCATTGATTCCCTTGAACCGCTCATCGGAATATGCAAGGCACTTGGCATCACGACATTGATGGTGCCCGGCTTCGAGGCGGACGATGTCATCGGATCCATGGCGAAACGAGAAGCGGAACAGGGCAAGGAAGTCTACATGGTCACGCCCGACAAGGACTACGGCCAGCTGGTGGACGAAAACATCTATCAGGTAAAGCCCGGAAATGCCGGTGGCGAAAACATTGTCCTGGACTCCAAGGCGGTATGTGAGAAATACGGCATATCCTCGCCGATACAAGTCATTGAAATGCTTACCCTCTGCGGTGATACGGCCGACAACGTGCCCGGCGTGAAAGGCGTCGGCGAAGTCGGTGCCGGGAAACTTATTTCGAAGTACGGCACCGTGGAGAACATCTATCGGCATATCGACGAACTGACACCACGTCAGCAGGCGCAATTCCGTGAAGCTGAGCCACATATCGGGCTGAGCCATCAGCTCGTCACGATAAAGACCGACATGGACCTCCCGCATGAGGACATGCACGTGAATCTCCGTTTCACCCCGGAAGTCGCCGACCTCTTCGCGAAATACGAATTCAATTCGCTGAAGAAACTGATCCCCGAAACCGACGGCGACATGCCCGCAGCCGAAATCACCCGCGGCAGGAAAATGGAAATCACCGAAGTTCAGGTCAATGAAATTCTGACAATGGCCTCCAAGGCCGGAGCTGCAGCGGTCCGGATCAATGACAATGACTCGGCAGCTGTAGCCGTAAGTATTGATCCTGAAACACTTGAAGTCGCTGCCGCTTATGGGAGACCGGCCGATTTCAAGGTAATTCTGGAAGATGGCGGCATCGAAAAATACGGATATAATCTGAAAGAACAGCTGAACCTGTTGGCTGGCGAAAACATTGGCCTTCGAGGCAACTTGCTGGACATCAGCCTGATGCACTATCTCATAAATCCGGAGAAGAGCCATAAGCCGGAAATTCTGGCGAAAAGCTATCTGGATGTGGATATGGACGCGGACATTGAAGAAAAGCAGGAAGAACCGGTATCGCTTTTCGATGAGCCGGCCGAAGATGACGGTCATGATGCCGTCCGTGATTCCGCCGCTGCTGTCCTGACGGGGCTGAAAGTGCGTAAGGAATTGGAAGACAATTCACTCGGTCATTTGTATTCCGACATTGAGGAACCGCTTATGCTGGTCCTTGCGAAGATGGAACGTGACGGCGTGAAGGTGGATCTCAGGCAGCTGGACGAATTTGCGGCCGGTCTGCGCAAGGAAATGAGCGAAAGGGAGGCCCGCATCCGTGAAATGGCTGGCGAGCCGGAATTGAACATATCCTCACCCAAGCAAGTCGGCGAAGTCCTCTTCGACAAACTGGCATTGGATCTGAAAGCGAAAAAGACGGGACGGGGCAGCTATCCTACCGACGAGGCGACCCTCATGGCATTGGAAGACAAGCATCCGATAATCGATGAGATTCTGGAATTCCGTGCGGTAAAGAAACTGCTCTCCACATATATCGAGCCGTTCCCATCCTTCGTGTCGCCATCGGATGGACGAGTGCATACGACTTTCAATCAGGCACTTACCGCCACAGGACGACTCAGTTCATCGAATCCGAATCTCCAGAACATCCCTATCAGGACGGAACGGGGAAAGGAAATCCGGAAGGCCTTTGTGGCAGGCGAACCGGATGGCGTCATCGTCTCTGCGGATTATTCCCAGATAGAACTCCGCATCATGGCGCATATCAGTCAGGATCAGCATCTTATCCAAGCTTTCCGTGAAGGGCGCGACATCCATTCAGCCACGGCCGAGAAGATTTTCGGCATATCCCATGACGAAGTTACTCCGGATCAGCGACGGATTGCCAAGACCGCAAATTTCGGCATCATGTACGGCATATCGTCATTCGGACTGGCGCAGAGACTTGGAATTTCCAGGACGGAAGCGAAGAAACTTATCGACGACTATTTCGCCGCGTTCCCCGCAATCCGCTCGTTCATTGACGATACCGTAGCTTCGGCACGCGAAAACGGCTATGTCGAAACGCTGTTCGGACGCCGCCGCTACCTCCCCGATATCAGCTCCCGCAATGCCACCGTGCGAGCGCTTGCTGAAAGGACCGCGGTCAATGCCCCTATCCAGGGAACCGCAGCCGACGTCATAAAAATGGCCATGATCAATGTCGACAGGAAGATGCGTGAGGCCGGGCTTAAGAGCCGCATGGTACTGCAAATCCATGATGAACTGCTGTTCGATACCGTTCATGATGAAATAGATACACTGATGTCCATCGTCAAGGAACAGATGGAACACGTCACAGAATTGTCCGTTCCTTTAACTGTAGAATGCAATTATGGCAAAAACTGGCTCGAAGCTCACTAGTGTGAATGATGATGTGCTGGTCCGGATGGCTCTGGACGGCAATCAGACGGCATTTTCAGCATTGCACGCAAAATATGAGATGGCTGTCTGCTCGATTATCGGAAAGATTGTCAGCGACCCCATCGAGGTGGAGGACATCTGCATAGAGAGCTTCGAAAGAGCTTTCCAGAAACTCTGCACCTTCGACCAAGGCAAGAAATTCTCCACGTGGCTCTTTGCCATTGCCAAGAACAAGGCATTGGACCACAAGACTTTGGCGACCAACAAAAGCAAGGTCATCGACAATTCGTCCATAGATATGACCAATGACAAGGCGGACAATGTCGCCGACGGCCAGCTGAGCCCGGAAGAATACATAATTTCCGCACAGGACCATGAAACATTCCTGAACTGCATCAGCGGCCTGCCTGAACTTTATAGGGAAGTCGCGCAAATGTGCTATGTGGACAATCTCGGCTACAAGGAAATCGCTGAGAAGACCAATCTGCCGCTCAACACCGTCAAGACAAGGATAAACCGCGCCCGCGCCCAGATTATCCGTAAAATGCTGGAGGAAGAATAGTTATGAATGTCAATGAATTTGTCACCCTCGTGCGCGGGTCGTTCCCGGAATTGACGCCGGGGCAGGAATCGATGTTCCGTGCGATGGAGCCACTTTACAATGACTGGAATTCCAGGATCAATGTCATTTCCCGCAAGGATATCGACAGTTTATATATCAGGCATGTTCTTCATTCACTGGCGATTGCGCAATATCTGAAAACGGTGCGCCCTGAAATTTTCGAAACGTGGCGGACACCTGGAGCGGGAATCAATGTGCTTGATCTCGGAACCGGAGGCGGTTTCCCGGGAATACCGCTTGCCGTGCTGTTTCCGGAAGTGAATTTCCTTCTCTGCGATTCGGTCGGCAAGAAAACCATCGTGGCGAAAGCTGTTGCGGAATCCCTTGGCCTTCAAAATGTTACAGTGGTCAATGCCCGCGCGGAATCATTGCCTCAGGAGTTTGATTACGTGGTCTCACGCGCAGTCACGGCGTTGGATAATTTCTATCCGTGGGTGGCGGGAAAGTATACCGGCGACATCTTCTATCTTAAAGGTGGGGATTTTGCCGAAGAACTCTGCCACATGATGCAGATTGCCGGCATTCAGCCCGGTGCAGTCCGCACATGGAAAATCCAGGATTGGGTGAATGACCCGATTTTCGATGAAAAATACGTGATTGACATACCTGTAGGCAAGAAATAATTATGGCGTGGAAACTGCTGGCTGAAGGACTTTCTGTCGGGTATGACGGCAGGGCATTGATCCGTAACCTATCGTTCGCGGTCGGGTCGGGGGAGTGCGTGCTGCTTTGCGGCGGAAACGGCATGGGCAAGAGTACATTGCTCCGGACGCTGGCCGGGCTGCAGAAACCTCTTGGGGGAACTGTCCGGAATCCCGGCGGCGGAAAGGCGGTGTTGGTCCCGTCGCGCATCCCAAAGGTAGCCGGCTTTACCGTGAAAAAGTTCATCGGACTTACGACTTTTCAGGAGACGGACTGGCTGGGAAGGATCGGCAAAGAACTGGAGGCGCGCATCGACGGCTCTATGTCAATGCTTGATATACAGGAGTTTGCGGACAGGGATATTTCTACGTTGAGTGACGGCGAATTCCAGAAAGTCTGCATAGCGGCAGCCGTGGCAAGAAATGCTGAAGTGGTTCTGCTGGACGAACCGACGGCATTCCTGGATGTGGAAGCGCGTGAAACGGTGCTGCAGACATTGTCGGATATCGTCAGATGCGAGAATGCTCCGGCAATAATATTTTCCTCCCACGACATCCATTCGGCGGTCAGGCATTGCACCAGAATCTTCGGCCTTTATAAAAATACGGACCGGGAAACCTCTTTCGTGGATTCCGGTCCGTGTGTATCTGAATTTGATGCTGTGCTGGAACGCTGTTTCCCGAATATTCCTATTCGTCGGCAATTATAATCTGCACACCGGCATCCTCGATCTTCTCTCTCAATGATTCCGGCATTCCCTTGTCGGTAATGATGATATCAATGTCTTCGATGTTGCCGATTTTTCCGAATCCGCGTCTGCCGAATTTCGATGAATCTGCAAGCACGACCGTCTGTGAAGCCGCTTTCATCATGGCGTTCGTAAGTTCGGCCTCTTCGATCGTCGCACATGTCACGCCGGAAGCGAGGTCAATGCCGTCGCAGCCGATGTAAAGCTTTGAGCAGCTGGCGTTTTTCAATCCCTCTACAGCATACTCGCCGCGCACGGAGAAAGAGTTTTTGTACAATGCTCCTCCCAGGATGAATATCTTCACATTGCTCCTGCTGTGCATGAGGACCGCGATGCCCAATGACGGGGTCACGACATTGATCATGCCGTTCGGCTCCAGTTTCTCGGCGAATGCGGTAACGGTGGAACCTGATGCCAGGATTATGGCGTCATCCGGTTTTATCAATGTCTGGGCGGCCTTTGCGATCGCCTGCTTCTCTTCGATGTGCTGTGATGTCTTCTCGTCGATGCTGATGTCCATCACATGCGGCTTGACCGGTGAAGCGCTGCCGTGGGTCCTGTACAGAACTCCCTGGCTTTCAAGGATTCTGAGATCCTTCCTTATGGTTGCTCCTGTGACGCCCAGCTGGTCTGCTATGTCCAGGACTCTGATAAATCCGTTTTTGGCAAGTTGATCCTTGATGTACTTGTGCCGTTCTGCAATACTTATCATTTTCGTTTGCTTTTTTTTTGATTTCGCTTCGTTGCAAATGTACGAATAAATTAATTAAATGAAAAGTTTGCGTAACTTTGGAAGTTCATCAATCCGCTTCAGGATGAACTCGATGATTCCGTACTTCGCTGCCATTCTTGTCGAATATACGGATGCTGATGCCGTTGTCATCTATGTGGCAGTCAAGTCTCTGGAGGTCGGCATTGCATAGGATAGGGAATTGTGCCCCTCCGATCGTGCCGGCTTCATTGAACCTGTAAAGGTGGATATGGGCGCCGAACATCAGGTCCAGTCCTGCCTCGTTCAGAAGCGGCACGAAGTATTTGCTGACCATCACGTTGCCGTGCCAGCCGTCTGTTTCTGGCGGCATGTGGCAGAACACGATGCGGTAAGCGGCATTTCTGCATTCTTCTCTTTCCAATGTCCGTTTTAACCATTCCGCCTCCTCTTTCACGTACGCGTCAGTTATCATGATGTCCAGATTTCTGACATCGCTTTCTACCTTGTCTTCTCCGGAGTCCAGGAACAGGAAGAAATATTTTCCATAAGATACTGAATAATAGGTCTTTCCTGTAGAGGTCTGCCAGTAGTCCAGATATTTTATGGCATCATTGCCCCTGTATTCGTGGTTGCCGCGGACCAGATAGAGCGGCGTATCCGATGCGAACAGCTTTGAGGCGCTGCGCATGTAGTGGTCCATCACTGCCGGCATGGTGTCGATGGAAGATGTCATGTCACCATTGAAGCATACGAAATCGTATTTCCCTTTAGCATCCTTGAAAAGCATCTGAAGTTCGGCATCGTGCTCGTGAATGTCGTTCACTACGCTGAAATCAATGTGGTCGTATTCTTTCGCCTTGGTGGTGACTTTCGTCGGATTCCTGTAAAGATCGAGCCCGTATCCCGCATCGTAGATGATTCTGGCGCGGTTTTCTTGCGAAAGAACGCCTTTGCACATGACCCTGTAACGGTATGTGGTGCCCGGCTTCAGGCCTGTCACGGTTACCTTGTGGAGAGTTCCGATAGGTTTCCTGCCGAATCCTCGGAGGTCGTAATACTTAGGCCTTTCGCAATTGTAGAAATCGGTGCCGTCGTCAGGAGCTACTTCGAGCCAGCCGACTGCCGGACCAGTTGTGGTCCATACCGCTGTAAAGCTGTCTTCTGTAACATTCTGGAGATATGGGCCTCCGTCGACCTTGATTTGGGCCTCTGCGACTAGTGCTGAAAACAGCAATGCGATTACGGGATATAGATGTTTCATCGTGAATTAGTTTTTCGTGATTTTCATTTCCTGACAAAATACCGTCAGGTCCGGCGTACAAATATAAGAAAAAAAATCATTTTGTTTCACTTTTTAGCCTATTTTTCTTAAAAGTGTTTTGAAAATGAAAAAACTTGCTTACTTTTGTAGTAAGGTATGAAACTTATAGGAGGCTTCATGCTCATCATTGCAAAGAAATGAAAGTAACATAAAATAAACCTTAAAGCCCGTGAGGGCGACGGTAAGTCCCTTCCCCGAGGGGAGGGATTTAGGGAGAGGGTAACGTGAAAAACGTGCGGTGGGTTTTGGATATCCGAACAAGTGATGACCTCAAATTTAAGAGACGACTCAGCAAGTGAAACTTGCGGAATATGAGATAATAATATTTAATATCATGAGTGAGATAGAAACAGCTCTGGAAAGAGCGCGAGACACCAAAGCGCTGGAATTTGGCGTGGGAACCATGGCAAAAGTTCCGGCGATGTTCAATAAATTGTTCCCAGGAAAGACAGCTGTCGTAGTGGCAGACAAGAATACTTACGCTGTCGCAGGCGAAGCAGTCTATGGATATCTGAAAAATGCCGGCATCAATACGGAGTCTCCTTTCATTTTCACTGACCCTGAACTCTTCGCCGAGTGGTCATACATCGGGCAACTGGAAGCATTCCTCAAAGAACGCGATGTCATTGCCGTGGCCGTAGGTTCCGGTGTCATCAATGATTTGACGAAACTGGTTTCGAGTCATCTCGGAAGACGTTATATGATAGTAGGTACAGCAGCTTCGATGGACGGCTACACCGCTTATGGCGCATCCATTACTTTTGAGGGCAACAAGCAGACATTTGATTGTCCTGCACCTCTCGGAATGGTGCTCGACCCTACTGTTGCAGCCAAGGCACCGGAAGGGATGTCCGCATCCGGATATGGCGACCTTATGGCCAAGGTTCCTGCAGGAGCTGACTGGATCATTGCCGATGCAGTAGGCAGCGAAAGCATTGACCCGTTCGCATTCTCGTTGGTACAGAGCAAGTTGCGTGACGCATTGTCCGATCCTGACGCTGTGGCAGCGGGTGATGTCGAGGCTACCGGAAAATTGGCCGACGGCCTTATCATGAGCGGCTTCGCAATGCAGGCAATGTCTTCAAGCCGTCCGGCTTCAGGCACCGACCACCAGTTCAGCCACTATTGGGATATGGAAGGTCTCTGCCATAACGGCAAGCACGTGTCACATGGATTCAAGGTCTCTATCGGAACTCTCGTTTCTACAGCATGTCTGGAATACCTTGTCGGCAAGGACTTTACGTCAATGGACATCGACAAGGCAGTGGCTCAGTGGCCGGAGTGGGAAGAGATGGAGAAGACTATTCATGATGTATTCGACGGCAAGCCGGGTCACTTGGCAAGAGGTCTCGTGGAGAGCAAGGGTAAGTATACCGGCCGCGAAGGTATCCGCAAACAGCTTGAAGCAGTGAAGAACAATTGGCCTGAATTGCGCGAGAAAATCCGCAAGCAGATCATTCCGTTCAATGAAGTTTATGATTGTCTGAAACGGGTGGGCGCTCCGTATGAGCCTGAGATGATCGGTGTAAGCCGTGAGAAACTCCGCAGTACGTTCCGCGCCATTCCGTTCATGAGGAAAAGATTTACCGGCATTGACCTGATTTACAGGGCCGGACTTATGGAAGAGGCGGAGAACTACCTCTTCGGTAAAGGTGGAATTTACGAGTGTTGATACATGGTGATTCATTCTTGAATTACCGAACGTTTATGTGTGCTTCTGAGGTTAGGTTTGTCCCCGGAAGTTATGTTGAGGCTGACCATGTGAATGGCCGGCCTCATAGTTTTTATGTCAAGTCGCTGAAGGCATCAGGTGTGAATCAAGCGTTTCTGCACACGAATGAAGCCCTGGTCCCATCTCCGAAAAGACTTGCAAATAACGTTTTATTTGCTAATTTTGATTCGTGGACCAGGGCGGTTCATATTGAGGTTTCGTTACGATAATGTAATGATAATCAATGTGTTGTAAATTATTCTTGCGACTTTTGCATTGGCGGTGATTTGCTTGCGAAACTGAAACCGTTGCGGAATGAAAATCAGACGCGTTTTCTGAGGTTATGAACGAAATTGAAAATATCCTGAAAAGGGTGAGAGATACCAAGGCGCTTGAATTCGGTGTCGGTGCAATGAAAAAAATTCCGGCGATGTTCGACAGCCTGTTTCCGGGGAAAACGGCGGTCGTCGTGGCTGATAAAATCACTTATGAAATTGCCGGGAAAACCGTCCATGGCTACCTTAATGATGTCGGTATAAATACGGACCATCCATTCGTTTTCACCGATCCCGGTCTTTATGCCGAATGGTCTTATCTGGAGCAGCTCGAATCATATCTGAAGGAACGGGATGTCATCGCGGTCGCGGTAGGTCTAGGTGTCATCAATGATTTGACAAAACTGGCTTCCTATCATCTCGGAAGGCGTTATATCATAGTCGGAACGGCAGCTTCCATGGACGGCTATACTTCTTACGGTGCCTCCGTCACATATCACGGCAACAAGCAGACATTCGATTGTCCGGCACCTCTTGGCATGGTGATGGATCCGGCCGTTGTTGCAAAGGCTCCTGCCGGAATTACGGCATCCGGTTACGGAGACCTGATAGCGAAAATCCCTTCAGGTGCAGACTGGATGATTGCTGATGCAGTAGGTAGCGAAAGCATTGATCCATTTGCTTTCTCGTTGGTGCAGAAGAATTTGCGCGACGCGTTGTCTGATCCTGACGCAGTCGCTGCCGGCGATGTGAATGCTGTCGGCAAACTTGCGTATGAATTGATCATGAGCGGTTTTGCCATGCAGGCGATATTGTCAAGCCGTCCAGCGTCGGGAGCTGAACACCTTTTTAGTCATTATTGGGATATGGAGGGCCTCTGCCATAACGGCAGGCATGTGCCTCATGGCTTTAGCGTGGCTATAGGTACGCTCGTTTCGGTTGCTTGTATGGAATACCTTCTGAGCAAGGATTTTACGAAAATTGATATTGATGCGGCAGTGACCAAATGGCCGGAATGGGATGATATGGAGAAGCATATTCGCGAAGTGTTCGAAGGTATGCCGGACCATCTTGCCCGTGGTCTGGTGGAAAGCAAATCCAAGTATGTCAGCCGTGACATCATCCGTAAACAACTCATGGCGGTAAGAGATGATTGGCCTGAACTCAGCGGCAAGATCCGGGACCAGATTCTTCCTTTCAATGTGGTCCGGGATTGTCTTAAACGTGCCGGCGCTCCATACGAACCGGAAATGATAGGCGTCAGTCATGAGAAACTCCGGAAGACATTCCGCGCCATCCCGTTCATGCGGGACCGGTTCACCGGCATTGACCTGATTTATCGCGCCGGCCTTATGGACGATGTGGAAGCTTACCTTTTCGGCAAAGGCGGGATTTACGGGTGCTAGTCCCCGGTTTGTGCGGGGATTTCGATACTTGAATAAACAAAAGAGGCTGGCCATGTAATCTGGTCAGCCTCAATTCTATATGAGTTACTGTTATTTGCTCTGTGCAATCGCAGCCTGCGCAGCGGCGAGACGTGCGATAGGAACACGAAATGGTGAGCAAGATACGTAGTCGATGCCGATCTTGTTGAAGAACTTGATGGAATCAGGATCTCCACCGTGCTCTCCGCAGACACCGCACTTGAGCTCAGGTCTCTTGGAACGACCGCTCTGGATACCATATTCCACGAGCTTTCCTACACCCTTGGTGTCGATAGTCTTGAACGGATCTGCATCCAGGAGTTTGTTTCCGAGATATTCGCCCATGAATGTTCCTACGTCATCACGTGAGAAACCGAATGTCATCTGTGTGAGGTCATTGGTACCGAATGAGAAGAACTGTGCGGTACGGGCCATCCTGTCACCGGTAAGAGCGGCACGAGGGATCTCGATCATTGTACCGAACTGGTAGTGGATGGTGGTGCTGTACTTGCCTTCAACCTCTGCCTTTACCCTGTCGCAGATAGCCTTCTGGAAGCTGAGCTCACGAGCTGAAATTGTTACAGGAATCATGATTTCAGGAATCGGGTTGAAACCTTCTGCCTGAAGTTCTGCAGTAGCTGTGAAGATAGCCCTGTACTCTACCTCTGCAATCAGAGGGAATGACACGTGAAGACGTACTCCACGGTGACCCATCATAGGGTTTACCTCGTGCAGGGACTCGCCACGTTTCTCGATTTCCTCTACGGTTACGCCGAGTTCTTTTGCCAATTCTGCTTTCTTCTCTTCAGTTCTAGGAACGAACTCGTGGAGAGGCGGGTCGAGCAGACGGAATACTACCGGCTTGCCGTCCATGATTTTGAGGGTGCCCTTTACAGAAGCCTTGATGAATGGTTCAAGCTCTGTAAGTGCTTCCTTTCTTTCTTCATCTGTATCGCAGAGAATCATCTTGCGGAGTTTTGCAAGCGGAGTCTCTGAATTCTTGCCGTAGAACATGTGCTCAAGACGGAACAGACCGATACCTTCGGCGCCGAATGAAAGAGCCTTTGCAGCATCTTCAGGTGTGTCGGCATTGGTACGGATTCCGAGCTTGCGGAACTTGTCGGCGAGAGCCATGAACTTCACGAACAGCGGATTCTCGGAAGCGTCCATCGTCTCGATCTGTGCGTTGTAGACGAGACCCTTGGTGCCGTTGAGGCTGAACCAGTCGCCTTCCTTGAACTGCTTGTCGTGGCCAGCGAAAGTCACGATCTTGTTTTCGAGGTTAATGTGCATTGCATCGCAACCTACGATACAGCATTTGCCCCATCCGCGTGCTACGAGAGCAGCGTGTGAAGTCATACCTCCACGGATGGTAAGGATACCTGCAGCTGCGCGCATACCCTCGATGTCCTCAGGAGAAGTCTCTTCACGGACGAGGATGACCTTCTTGCCATCTGCGGCGGCCTTTACGGCATCCTCAGGAGTGAACACGAGTGTTCCTACCGCTCCGCCCGGAGATGCAGGAAGACCCTGTGCCATAACTTTGGCCTTCTTCTCAGAAGCAGGGTCGAGGATTGGGTGGAGAATCTCGTCAAGCTGTGCAGGAGAAACACGCATTACGGCGGTCTTCTCGTCGATCATACCCTCTTCGAGCATGTCGATCGCCATCTGGAGGGCAGCGAGACCGGTTCTCTTGCCGATACGGCACTGGAGCATCCAGAGGTGACCCTCCTGGATGGTGAACTCGATGTCCTGCATATCGTGGAAGTGCTCCTCAAGTCTGATTCTGATTTCGTCGAGCTCCTTGTAAACCTCAGGCATTGCCTTTTCGAGGGACTCGAGATTCTTGTTCTTCTCTGTCTTGGTAGCCTCGTTGAGCGGGTTAGGGGTGCGGATACCTGCTACGACATCCTCTCCCTGGGCGTTGATGAGCCACTCACCGTAGAACTTGTTGTCTCCGTTTGCAGGGTTACGTGAGAACGCAACACCGGTAGCGGAAGTATTGCCCATATTGCCGAATACCATTGACTGTACGTTCACTGCTGTGCCCCAGTCATCTGGAATTTTCTCAATCTTTCTATATGTAATGGCGCGTTTTCCGTTCCATGACTTGAATACGCCGCCGATAGAACCCCAAAGCTGCTCTTTTGCAGTGTCAGGGAAATCTACGCCGAGAACTTCTTTAACCTTGGCCTTGAACTGGTCGCAAAGATCCTTGAGCTCTTCAGCCGTGATATCGGTGTCAGAGGCATAACCTTTGGCAGCCTTGAGCTCTGACATCATCTTGTCGAGCTGCTGGCGTATTCCCTTACCGTCCTCAGGCTCAATGCCTTCTGCTTTCTCCATAACGACGTCTGAGTACATCATGATGAGGCGGCGGTAAGCATCGTAAACGAAACGAGGGTTGCCGGTCTTCTTGATCATTCCCGGAAGTGTCTCAGAGCAAAGTCCGATGTTCAGGATGGTGTCCATCATACCAGGCATTGAACTTCTTGCGCCTGAACGGCAGCTCACGAGGAGCGGATCGTTAGGATCGCCGAATTTCTTGCCCATGATTTTCTCTGTAGCCTCAAGTGCTTCAGCCACTTCTTGTTTCAATGCATCTGAATAGCCTCCTCCGAGAGCGTAATACTCTGCACAGCACTCAGTTGTGATAGTGAAACCAGCCGGAACCGGCATGCCGAGCAGGTTCATCTCGGCCAGGTTAGCTCCTTTTCCTCCAAGGAGTTCGCGCATGGTGCCATTGCCTTCAGCAGTCTTGCCACCGAAGCGGTACACCCTTTTTTTGTTCTCTAACATATTTTTAAAACAGGTTTTTGTTTTTCGAAATCAAAATGCAAATTTAATCATTTTATACATGCATTGCAAGAAAAACTTACTTGCCTCCATGCCCCTTCTCGTAAAGCTCGATGGAATTGATGATGTTCTGCCATACGCTGTACAGTCCTCCTGCGACGGAAGTCACCGGAGTCAGATACGAATAGCCGAGCCATATCAGGAAGCCGGTGTTTTTCTGTCCAAGTGCCTGGCCGGCGGTGATTTCATCAGAAGACCGTTCTTCTTCCGACTCCTTCCTTCCGACTCTTCCGGCAGCCTTTCCGACACCGAACTGGATGACCGTACAAGCCAGCGAAATGACACCTATCAGCACTACTATCCAGAAAGATATATGGCTGAGTACCAATGCTCTGGTGGCAAGAAAAATCGCCAATGTCAGCGAAATGCCCCAGAAATAGAAAGCCCATTCAGTGTACCTCATCAGCCAGCGCTGGAGTCTCCGGGCAGTATATCTGATGAGCCATGCCAGAAGCAGCGGTAAAACCAGCAGCGGGAAAATCTTCATGCAGATCGCGATGAAACTTTCGAAGAAGGTCGCGTCCGACTCAGTATTGAATATAGGTATGACCAAAGGAATGACGACCGCTACCGCAATGTTGATGAGCACGACGTATGAAACGGTGTCCGACAGGCGTCCGCCAAGTTTCCCGGTAATCACTCCAGCAGCTGCTGCCGTAGGGCAGATGAAACACAGCATTGCGCACTCTGTCAATATTTTAAGGTCTCCGTCAGGCATCAATGTCGCAAGCCATGTGAACAATATGAACATGACAATCTGGAAAGCCAGCGCGATGAAATGCCAGCGCCGGAACCTCAGGTCGTGCGGTGAAATCCTGTTGAACTGTAGAAATAGCATGATTGCGATGAGTGCCGGTTGGACTCGTTTCGCAAAAATCGAGAAAGAAGGCTCCACGTCAGATGCCAGCCAGGGCACATAATGGAGTGCCAAATAAGATGCCGCCCCCGTGAAAATTGCCAGAGGCAGCATCCATTCCTTTATGAAATTGAGTAATTTGTCCTTTGCCACAATAACCTCCCTACAACAGCTTGGCCGCTATGTCCGACAATTCGCTGCGTTCTCCCTTCTTCAGGAATACGTGTTCGAAAAGCTTCTGTCCGGCCATCTTTTCACCGAGATGCGTAAGACCGTTCGACCACTGGTCCAGATAAGGCTGGTCAATCTGGAAGATGTCGCCCGTAAACACCATCTTGGTCCCTTCACCTGCCCTCGTGATGATCGTCTTGATTTCATGCGGCGTCAGGTTCTGTGCCTCGTCAATGATGAAATACGCCTTGCCCAGGCTCCTTCCTCTTATATACGCAAGCGGTGTTATGAGCAGTTTCTCGTCCTTCAGAAGGCTCTCGATGTGCTGGTATTCCCGGCTGCTCGGTCTGTACAATGCCTTGATTACGTTGAGGTTGTCCATCAGCGGCTGCAGGAAAGGACTCATTTTGTTCTTCTGGTCGCCAGGCAGGAATCCGATATCCTGATTTCCCAGAATGACGGTCGGTCTGGACAGGATTATCTGGTCGAAATCCCGCTCCTGTTCCAGAGCTGCCGCCAGCGCGAGCAATGTCTTTCCCGTTCCGGCACCTCCGGTCAATGACACCAGCTGAATCTTCTTGTTCAGGCATGCGTCCAATGCGAATTTCTGTTCGTCATTCCTCGGTTTGATTCCGCTGGCTTCCCGCTTTCTGACCAGAATGATCTTGTCAATGTCGGCGTCATATCTTGCGCAGATTATTTCGTCTCCATGAGTCGTCCATTGTATCTTGAAAAGTTGATTCGCTGATGGCTTGGTCTTGCATAGCCCCTTCCAGTCGACGGTGTTGTGCTGGCCGTATGCCAGTTCCTGTACCACTTCGTCCGGTGCGTCCGTGATGAACTGCACTTCTTTCTGCGAGAACTCCACCTTGTCTTCTTCCACGCGGTCAGTCAAGTAGTCCTGCGCCACCATTCCCGCCGCCTTTGCCTTCATCCTCAGGTTTATATCCTTGGTTACCAGCGCCACGAAACGGTCGGGATTGTTGTCCCTGACCCAGATTGCGGTAGCCAGAATCCTGTGGTCCTGGGTGTCGTCATGGAAAAGTTCTTTCATGCTGTCAGGAAACGGATGGTTCGGCTCTATCTTGATGTTTCCCAGACCTTTGCCGATAGGCACGCCGTCTTTTCCGAACATTTTCCCCTCGGTAAGACGGTCGATGTCTCTCATGAATCCTCTCGCATTGAAACTCAACGCGTCCGTGCCCTTTTTGAACTTGTCCAGTTCTTCCAGCACGGCTATCGGTATGACAATATCATTGTCCTGAAACTTTCGGATGGCCTTGTAGTCATGCAGAACGATATTTGTGTCCAGGACGAATATCTTCGGTTTCCTGGCTCCGTCCCCCTTTGCGGGGACATTGGCGTACCTGTTGATCATGTCTGAATATTTTAAACACGCATTTTCCTAATCCTCTCCCTCCGGGACAATGTCCTCCTGACCGAGCAGAGACTGAAGTATGCCCGCCACGCCGTCCTGATTGCCGCTGGTTATCCTCAGCCCCGGTTTCCCCGGATGACCGATGGGATAATAAGCCACATCCTGTAGCAGCATTTCGGCATCCACGTAGTCGAAGTCGCTGTCGCGGATTTCCACCACCGCACCCGGTACCTCGCTGAAAAGAATCCTGGTGATGTCGGTTTCCCCATACGAACGGCAGATTCCTGAGATGTCGGCGTCAATGCCGGCTGTCATACAGTTGCTCATCCTGTTCAATGTCGCAATGAGCCCTCCCGGACCTGTCGCCGCGCCAGAAACTATCACGCCGTCTTCCACGAATTCTCTCACCACTTCGAAACAGTCTATGAAATAATCCGAGTCCATGATGTCCGGAGCCTTTCCGCCAGCCAAGCCTGTCTTCTCTGCCAGCAATGACCCGCCAAGTCGGAACTTACATGTATCGAAAGGAATGTATATCAGCCAGTTGCCGGTATTGTCCGATACGTGGACCTGGCACTTTCTGCTTTTCCCCAATACTGGCGAAGATGTCCTGAACGGGAGTTCGCACAGTGGCAATGCCGGATTCATGTCCGGGGTGTTCATGATTTCCCGGTCAATGGTCTCCGCAATGTCTATCGGCTCGTCCGAATCATCGGCGCTCTGTATGTTTTCGCTTTTTTCAACGTAGATATTGAACTTCATCCGGCATCCTTCTGTCTTGCCATCATCTTGTGTGCCAGTGACTTCCTGAAAGTGATATCCGCCCAGTCTGATATCCAGCATGTCCAGATAACTGCAAGCCGCCTCCACGGATTTGTAGAAGGCTGTCATATCGCCGACTTCCGAGGTCTTCCATTCCCATGTGATGTCAATGATGAGGTCATCCAATCTGAAATGGCCTGTTTTCCAGATAGTCCGGATCAATCCGGTCGCGATTTCCGCACGTGTGGTCTCTTCCGGGAAGAATCTCGGGATATTGCGTGGCTTGAGGGTGGAAGATGTCACCTCGCCGAGATATTCGAATATCTTTTCCGATGAAAAGGCGTTGCTCTCAGGTGACGGATCTACGCTCTCGTCGATCAGCGGCTCAGCGGCCGTTCCAGTGGACTTGTCTGTATCTGTCTGATAATCATCATGTTCTAGGTTTGCAGCCGGATGACTTCTATGAAATTCTCCGACAGCTTCTTCCAATATCTGCCTCGGGGTCAGTTCCATTCTGGCTCCGTCGATGATGTATTCCGAATCAAGTGCAGGCACAAATTCCCTCATATCTCTTTCTTCAATGTTCCCTCAAATGTAATAAATTTCCGCGTCATTTCATCTGTAATTGTTATCTTTATGACCACAATCTGAGTAAAAATGAGGAAAATCGAAGTCTGTTGCACATCCGTGGATGATGTCGTGGAAGCTTATGAAGGTGGCGCCATTCGCGTGGAGCTTTGTTCTGCAATCAGTTGCGGCGGCGTGACGCCAAGTCGTGGCCTGATAGCTGAAGCTGTAGCTGCCGCGTCGGGCACCATTATTCCGCGCATCAAGGTCAATGTCCTCATCCGTCCGAGGGAGGGGAGTTTCGTCTATTCCCCGTCCGAAATCAGGACAATGATTTCCGATATAGAGTTTTGTCGCAATGCCGGTGTCGACGGCGTTGTTATAGGTGCATTGACCCCGGAAGGGAACATTGACATGGACTCGTGCCGCCGCATGGTTGCTGCCGCAGACCCTTTGAGCGTGACCTTTCATCGTGCCTTCGATGTCTGCCTGAACCCGGAGCTTGCTCTGGAACAGATAATTGACCTTGGCTGTGAACGTTTGTTGACCTCCGGTCAGCAGCCCACGGCCCTGGCTGGCGCATCAATGATTGCAGGTCTGGTGAGGCAGTCTGCCGGACGTCTGACAGTTATGCCAGGCTCCGGTATAAATCCTGACAATATTGCTGAAATAGAGCGCATTACCCATGCTACGGAGTTCCATTCTACTGCCCGCGCAGCCGTGCCGGACCCGGATCTGCATCACGTTCCGGAACTCGGTTTTGATGAATCGGCAGTCTCGCCGGGTCTCATCCTCCGGACCTCCCGCGATGTGGTCCGTTCATTGGTTGGTTAGATTCCTGCTATGACTGTCCTGAGCTGGGATGCGAGCGAGGTGTTGTAGCCTGTAGAGACGTAGACGATGCGGCCGAAACTGTCGCACATCGCGATTACCGGCAGCGTTTTCGATTCGCTGTGGCATCCGTTGCACAACATGTCCCTGATTTCAGATCCGGTGTCTATGCCGAAATGTATGTCGCTGCCGTCCAATGCTTTGGCAAGCTTGTCGACATTGGTCCCGCTCTGCCCGAAAACCATAACCGGCCGTCCCCATTGGCCCAATTCCGGGAGCATTGACTGGACATCCCTTATGGCATGATTGCTCGGTTCGTCACCATCGCCGAACACCATGACCAGAAAATATCCGCGCCCCGTGGTGCTCAATATTGACTTCTTCACAGCAGCGATGCCATCGCCTTCTACGGGGGTATACAATGCCTCCGGGTCCATGGCTCCGATGACGCTGATTTCCTCTTTACTCTCCCTCATAACCAACTGTATGTCAGTGTTTTTTCCTTTCTCGACGCGGAATGTCGTCATTCTTGCCAGTACCTTTCCGCTGGCAAGCCTGGTCCCGCTGGTCAGCAGGTATGTTCCGGCATCCAAAGTGAACGGCGTGCTGAATCTTTTAGCCGAAGCGTCAGCTCCCAGCTCGGTAGCGTCACCGTCCTCGAAATCAAGCAGCCTCCGCTGCCCGTCCTGAATCCGGCTCAATGTAAAATGGCGGTAATATTCCGGATTGTCCAGTGTGCCTTTACCAGGGACATAGTTCATGGTCATCGTTCCTTTTTCGGAAATAGTTCCCAATGCGGCACTCTCTGCGGTGATGTCGACCCATTCATTGTCAATCATATACTGAGCCTTCCCGGTCATCTGGTCTACTCTTGCCGGTATTCCGAATGTCCTCAATGCCGCTACCGTAAATATGTCTTTCGACCTTCCGTCCGCCATGCGGATTCGTAATGTTCCCGCCGGGGTGGCTTGTAACCTTCTGGTGTTCAGGCTGTCCGCTAACGCAATGCTGTCCCTGGCCCAAGTGATGATCTCGTTCACCAGAGCCCTGGCGTCATCCTTGTCATTGATCTCGCGCGCGTTTATATAAGGAGATAGCGCCTCGTGGATCTCCGTGTGGAACGGCTGTAGAAATTCCCCGTTTATGCGAGGACAAAGCACATAATTGAAATAGATTTCATCTTTCTTGCTGAGGATATTAGGCTTGGCAGCCGTGGTCAACGCATCCCAAAGCACTTCGCACTTCGTATCACGCAAATCCTTGCGGCTTAGCGTCTTGAGCATCTCCAGTCCGTCATGCAGACGGCCATTTTCATTGGCCCTTACGATGAAATTCCTGATGCTCCTCCAGTTTCCCTTCGCATCCGGCATCTGCTTGTATGCGTCTTCAGGCATTCCCGCCAGTCCGAGACGTTCCTCAGCATTGTCCCGAGTCGTGAAAGTCGCTGTGTATGAGTGCCTCAGCGAGTCTTCGCGCGCGAGCCGTACCTTGTTCGCGGCAATCGCCTCCTCACTCGCTTCCGCCGGAATCCTGCCGTTCGCAGGAGGGTTAATGTCAATGTCAATCTCCATCGGATCCACATCCGTATGGTCCAATGTGATGGTGATTCCGCAGTTTTCAATGCCTTCCGTATGGAGCTTTCCGATTCCGTAACGTCCGTCATATGAGGCCCATACGAACATGTCGCCGATTCCTGTATGGAGTGATGCCTGCCCCTTGTCGTCTGTTTTCAATGTCACCGCCGGGAACATTTCACCATAGTTGTAAATGCAGAATCCGACGTCGGCACCGGTTACGGGTTTGCCTTCAGAATCATTGACAGTCACTATATTGCGCCTTGTTTTCACATAGTTGCCGATGACATTGATTTCTGTGAAGCTGGCGGTACGGCGGATTACGTCTTCAGGGCCGCGGTAGTCGCCGAATACGAGCGTGTGCATCAGCATTGCCCTGGCCGCAGGCTCATTGAACCAGGCCATATTGAGTTCCGGTTCCGGCTCGCAAGCGCCGAGGAATGACCATTTCCCGTCTGTCCATACTTCCACCCAGGCGTGGTTGTCATCCGTATGGGCCCATCTTGGTGTATAGACCTGGCGCGCCGGGATTCCGACGGTCCGCATGGCTGCCACCGTGAATGTCGACTCTTCTCCGCATCGTCCTTCGCCGTTCAGAATCGACGCGAGCGGTGAAAATGTTCTGGCATCCGATGGCGTGTATGTCACTTTTTCATGGCACCAATGATTGATTTCCAGTGCCGCGTCATGCATTGACAGGCCCTCCACGCGTGCCTTCAGCGTGTCGTAATACATTGTCCTGAAATCGTCAAGCCGCTCGTTGTTCACTCTGACGGGCAGTACGAAGTGCCTGAACATCCGGTCGTCCAGCTGCTTTCCCCACGGCATTTCCCGTCTGGCTCTCAGCGCCACTTCCGCATTGTCCCGGAAAAAGTCCTCGCTGTAATCGCCCTTGTCCGCGATGCTCATATATTCATAAAGGAAGTCCACGGCCTCTCCGACCGTCATTTCTCTCTTGCATCCGCCCAATATACATGCGGCCGCCGCCAATGTCAGTGTTATTTTCTTTAGTGTCATATTTTCCGTTGTTCACGAATGCAATAGTATGCAAAATATTTCTGAAATGAAAGACGAACACTACATCATCGGTGGAGGAGGACCGCCAGGCCCGCCATGTCTTGGACCGCCCGGCCCGCGCATGTTATTCGAGGCCTTGCTCATGTTTCCGAACCTCCATGTCAGCGACAGGATTACATAGCGGCCAAGCGTGTTGTTCCACGTCTCGGTATGATAGTTCGCAGAATCCGTTACGGACAAGTTCTTCGACTGGTTCAGAAGGTCGTATGCCTTCAGGGCCAATGTGAACCTGTTCTTGAACAGAAGCTTGGTGATTTCGGCATTGAGGATGTACTCATCCTCCTGAGGAGTCGCATAGCCCCTGTACCAGTTGTAGTTGAAATCAGAAACGAGCCCAAGACCGCCTGGAATCGTCCAGTTCATTGACGCTGACACCTGGTTGTTGCGGGTCACATTCATATTGGCAGACGAAATCGTATACCAGGACTTGGCAATCCTTGAGCGTCCGGAACCAGTAAGTTCCACGAAATTGTTCCGATATGTAAGCTTCAGCCTCTGGGTGAAATTCATCGTCTGCGTCAAGTTCTTGATGAACAAGTCACTCTTGTTCAAATCAGGGAAATCCTCATTGAACTTCACGTAATCGAACTCGTCGCCATCATAATATTTGCTGGTGTCGAACGAACTCTTGCCCACGTAGGACGCTGATTTCGACCAACTTCCCGACGTCATCGAAGAAATGCTGAAATTCGACTTGGCAATCGGAGCATTGACGAACACCCTTGCGCTTGCATTGCCGGATGTAGGACCGTTTACAGGCAGAGAGAACGAAGTACCATTGGTGTTGTACCAACTGGCATATACGATAGGGGACTGCACGAAACCACCCGACAAATTACCATAGACCGACAGGAACTTCTTCTTGTTCGAGTATCCCAGGCGCATCCTCATATCGTGGCTGAAATACGGCTTCAGGTAAGGATTACCGAGAGAAACATTGAGCGGATTGGAATTGTCCGGAACCGGCATGAGCTGCGATGTCGTCGGCTGGGACGAACGTCCGAAATAGAATCCGCGCACATTCGTATTGTCATTGATATCATACCAGAGCATTGCCGAAGGCGACCAGTTCACGACGGTATTGTCGTAACTCTTGCCGTTGGTCTCGTTGTGCGTGATCGTCGGAATCACCGAAGCGCCGACCTGCGCGCGGAACTTGTCCTTCTGGTACATGAAATTGAAACCCGCGCGATGCGTCTGATACTGGTTCAGAATGTCGCTGGAATACGTGTCGTTGCGCACCATTCCGTCCTTGATGAACTCCATCTTCTCGATGTCAGCACCGGCAGCCGAATCATAAGTATCCTTCGTTGACTTGTTCTGGCTCCATTTGTACTGATAATTCGCCTCCAGGTAAAAACCCGCGCCCAGCGGCTCAGTATACACCAGACGGCCGCTCAATGACGACGCGCGTGAATTCTGCGAGTACCACTGATTTACCGACTCCAGCTCATCTGCAGCGCCGTCAACGCCAAAGGTCTTTGTCAATGACTGATTCAGGCCCGTGAGATCGTTGTTGCTGAAATTATAGTCCACGTTCAGGGACAATGTCCTTCCGGGTATGCCGAGCTTCTGTCTGAAGAGGAAGAAACCATTGGCCGTCCAGTTGTCATTGTCGCCGACATTGCGGTTGAAACCCTCGTTCTTCGCGGTCGATTCCGTGGCGCCTGCAGCCAGGCCGTCAGTAGTGAATTTCGAATACTCGTTGAAATTACCCTTTCCGAAATTGAACTGCGGCTGGAAAAGTATGGAAGTATTGTCCGAGAACTTATGCTCCAGACGTGCGCCGAAACGATGTCCGTCAGTCTTGTTCAGACTGAATCCGTCATTATTGTAAATGAGGCTGGAACCATCATCCAGGAACGTGGTCTTTTCACTTCTTTCCTGGACATCGTTTTTAGTGCTGTTATACAAGTAGTTGGCACCGAGCGTCATCTTGTCCTGGAAAAGGTCCCAGGAACCGTTTACGCCGCCCATCCAGGAAGTCGTGATTCCGTTAGTGTTGCCCCAGCCGCCTGAACCACGGCCCATTCCACCACCGCCGCCACGCATTCCGCGCATCATGGAACCGGCAAGATCATTGAACCCGCGATTGTTGGTATTGTTGCCATTGAAAATGAAGCTGAGCTGGCTCTTTTCGGTGAACCGGCCTGCGAAAGCAGCGCCCTGATAGCGCCAATCTCCGTTGCCGTTGGTCGTATTCTCCGGCCAATCATGTCCGGCGCCGGCCATGACATTGCCGAAGACGCCGTTCATCATGCCCTTCTGGATGGAAAGGTCAATGACGGTCTCTTCCTGGCCGTCGTCAATGCCTGTGAACTGGGCCTGGTCTGATTTCTTCTGGACTACCTTCACCTTATCCACGATTTTGGCAGGGATATTCTTGGACGCCAATTGCGGATCATCCAGGAAGAATGTCTTACCGTCAATTGTTATCTTGCTGATAGTCTGTCCGTTTGCTGTAACGGAACCATCCGAACCGACCTCCACGCCCGGAAGCTTTTTCAGCAAATCTTCCAGCATGTCATTGTCAGTTGTCTTGAACGAAGTCGCATTATACTCGATCGTATCTTTCTTGATGACGATAGGATTACCGGTAGCGGAAACGCTCGCTGCATCCAGAACCTGCTTGTCCGGATCCATCTTTATCACACCGAGATTGAGAGATTCCTTCAATGTAATCTCTTTGCTGAATGTCTTGTAGCCAAGAAGCTCAGCCTTGAAAACATAGCTTCCGGCAGGGACCTTCTCTATGGTCGCCTTGCCCTTGTCGTCCGAAAGTGCATATTTGAATGCGGAAGTCGAACCCTGCTTGGCGAGCGAAACCGTAGCGTAACCCACAGCCTCACCGGTTGATGAGTCCTGCAGAACCACGGTTATGGTCCTGGTCTGTGCCGTCGCGGCAAAAGAAATAGCGAGCATTGCAATCAGCCCGCATAACATAGCAATGATTTTTTTCATTGTCTGTCCAAGTTAATCATTAACACAACACGTCGTAGGGATTCCATCCCGGAATCCGCATCTTTAGACAAGGAAGCCTGGCGGAAGTTTAATCCGTCAGGCAAGTTTTTATCTGTTTTTTATCCTTCCTGGATTGTCTGCAATGAACTTCTCCCAAGAAGAACCGGAATTGAGCCCCGCAAGCGGATTTGTCATCTGATAATGATGGCACAACGCTATCGCAAGCGCGTCCGTCGCATCGAGAAATTTCTCTTCAATGTCTATCCCCAGTGTCTTCTGGAGAATGGTGTTTACCTGCATCTTGGACGCTGCCCCATTGCCGGTGACAGCCTCTTTGGCCTTTCGCGGGGCATATTCCGTAATCGGTATGCCTCTGGTCGAAGCCGCAAGCATTGCAGCGCCCTGGGCGCGCCCGAGCTTCAGGATTACCTGTGCATTCTTTCCGTAAAATGGTGACTCCAAGGCCATTTCGTCTGGGGAGTATCTGTCGCAGATATCTCCGATTTCGTTGAAAATACGACAAAGTTTCATATACGGGTCCTTCTCCTTTCGAAGGTCAATGACTCCCATCTCCACATATTCAGCCTTGTTCCCCTCTGTACGGATAACCCCGAAGCCAAGGATGTTGGTTCCGGGGTCAATTCCTAATATAGTCTTCATCAGATGTTAGTCGATGTAGTCGAACCCGGTGTAAGGGCGGAGAATCTCAGGAATTACGATTCTGTCCTCCTGCTGGTTGTCCTCAAGCATAGCGGCTACGACACGAGGCAATGCCAATGAACTTCCGTTCAGAGTGTGGCAGAGCTGCATCTTGCCGTTTTCGTCCTTGTATCTCAAGTGGAGACGGTTTGCCTGATATGTCTCGAAGTTGGATACTGAAGAAATCTCCAGCCATCTGCCCTGGGCTGCTGACCACAACTCGAAGTCGTAAGTGATTGCAGATGTGAAGCTCAGGTCACCGCCGCAGAGACGGAGAATCCTGTATTTGAGGCCGAGCTTGTTCACGAGGCTCTCCACGTGCGCGATCATCTCGTCGAGCGCAGCGTATGAATCTTCTGGTTTTTCAATGCGGACAATCTCCACCTTGTCGAACTGGTGCAACCTGTTCAGTCCACGGACATCCTTGCCGTATGAACCTGCCTCACGACGGAAGCATGGAGTGTATGCGGTAAGCTTCTGCGGGAACTGGTCATTGTTCAGGATGACATCCCTATAAATATTGGTAACAGGCACCTCGGCTGTAGGTACGAGATAGAAATCGTCGAGACCTACATAGTACATCTGGGCTTCCTTGTCTGGGAGCTGGCCTGTACCGAAACCTGAAGCGGCATTGACCATGACAGGAGGCTCGATTTCCTTGTATCCTGCAGCGGTGTTGTTGTCCAGGAAGAAGCTGATGAGCGCTCTCTGGAGCTTGGCGCCCTTGCCCTTGTATACAGGGAAGCCTGCGCCGGTAAGTTTTACTCCGAGGTCGAAGTCGATGATGTCGAACTTCTTGGCGAGTTCCCAGTGAGGAAGAGCGTTCTCCGGGAGTTTGATTTCCGGACCGCCCATCTTGACTACCTGGTTGTCTTCTGCACCTTTTCCCGGAACTACCAGGTCACAAGGTATATTTGGAAGCAGAACCAACTGGGCCTCAAGCTCTTTGCTTGTAGCATCAGCCTTTGCGAGAAGTTCGCTGGACTTTGCCTTGAGTTCGGCAACTTCCTTCTTGGCCTCTTCCGCCTCTGCTTTCTTGCCTTCTTTCATGAAGCCGCCGATAAGTCCGGCCTTCTGTTTCTGCTGTGAGAGAAGACCGTCGCTCTCTGTCTGGAGCGCTCTCCTCTCGGTGTCAAGTTCGAGAACTTTGTCAACGATTGCTTTTGCGTCGAAATTTTTGACTGCCAGCTTCTTGACCACGAAATCCGGGTCGTCGCGAAGCATTTTGAGTGTCAGCATATCTATATGTATTTAATTGATTCGGATAATTTTAAAAGAAAAGAGGACCGCACGCCGAAACTCGAAGTGCAATCCTCATCTGTCTTTCTAGACCCTTCGAGCTTAGTTCTCAAAAGGCACAACCGACACGTATGATTTGTTTTCTCTCTTTCTTGTGAAAACTACTGTGCCGTCTACAAGTGCATAGAGAGTGTGGTCTCTTCCCATTCCGACGTTCTTGTCAGCATTGTGAACAGTGCCTCTCTGACGTACGATGATGTTGCCGGCCTTTACGACCTCACCACCGAATTTCTTGAGTCCGAGTCGTTTGCTTTGTGATTCACGACCGTTCTTGGAACTACTTTGACCTTTTTTATGTGCCATAATTCAAATTCTCCTTTAATTTAGCGATCTGTAAATAATTAAGCGATAGAGTCGATGCGGATCTTTGTCAGTTTCTGGCGGTGACCGTTGGATTTCTGATATCCTTTACGACGGATCTTCTTGAAAACGATAACCTTCTTTGCTTTGGTATCGTCCTCGAGAACTGTAGCCTTCACTACTGCGCCCTCTACGTAAGGAACACCGACTTTCACATCACCCTCGTTGTCGATGAGGAGTACCTGATTGAATTCTACGGACTCGTCTTTCTTCGCTGCAAGGCGATTGACGAAAATCTCTGCACCAGCCTCTACCTTGAACTGCTGGCCTGCAATGTTTACGATTGCGTACATTACTATAAAAACTTATTAAGTTTCGGCTGCAAGCGTCCACATTGCATGCGGAACTTTCCGGAGCTTGACAGTCATCTGATATTTAAGACTGCAAATTTAGTGTTTTTCTTATATTCCGCAAAATTATTTGCTAAATTTGCGTCATATAACTGTTTGTTGTCAAGCTAAAACCGAAAAACTCATGGATACGCCATTCCAGTTCGCCAAATACGTGACAGGAAAGTACTTTGCCGGCAGACGACAGGATTGTGTCACGATGTCCAATCTCCTTTCCCAAGGGGAAAACATTGTCCTCTGGTCCCCGCTGAAATCCGGCAAGATGTCCGCAGTCCAGCAGACTTTCCTGAACATGAGGACATCCGGCAAGCAGTTCATTATCTGTGATATGGATATGACGGCCATACATGATGCCGGCCTGTTCATCCGCAGGTATGCCGGAGCGTTGCTCTCGTCGGTAGCCTCGACGAAGGATGAATTTGAAGAAATGACCTCCCGTCTTCTGGCAGGGACCTCGCTAGTCTTCGATCCCGTGCGTTATTCCGACAGCGGCCACGTCTTTCCGGACTCCGGCGAGGCAGGCCCGGCTGAAATCAATGCCGTCGCCCATCTGCCGTTTGCATTGTCTGCGGAACGAGACACTCCTATGGTGGTGCTGTTCCGTGAGTTCCAGAACATTGACTCCGATGCTGGCGAGAAATTCTTCAAGGCATTGGAAAGCGAAATCGGCGCAGCCCGCGCGGTCGGCAAACCTTCGTGCTCCTTCATTTTCATGGGCTCCAGGGTCAATGCGATGGAAAGCATCTTTCAGCGCAGGCGCTTTTTCTGGCATCTTGCCGAAAGGTACACATTGTCCGAAATCTCTGATGCGGAAATTTCCGACCACGTCATGAAAGGTTTCGTCGCCGGCGGAAAAGTGCTGGACAGGGACCTGCTGCAGGGCGTGATCCGCATGTTCAGAAACAATATATGGTATATAAATCACTTTTTCTTCATCTGCGACTCCCTTTCGAAAGGCTATATCAGCGAGTTGACCCTCAATGACGCCCTCGCCGGCATGATTTCGGTGCATGAACCGAGGTTCGTCTCGATCATGGATGACCTGACAGGTTTCCAGGAACGTCTGCTGAAGGCGGTCCTGGATGGCAATGTAAAGTTCAGTACAACGGAAGTCATTGACAAATACAGACTTAACTCTTCCGCCAACGTGAAGCGTCTGAAAGATGCCCTCATGAAGAAAGAGGTGATAATGTTCAATGATAAAGATGAGCCGGTCATTCAGGACCCACTGTTCGAATATTGGCTCAGGAAATTTTATTTCGGGGAGGAAAAATGAAAAAACTTGTAGTTTTGACGGGCGCCGGTGTGAGCGCCGAAAGCGGAATCAGCACGTTCAGGGACAATGGCGGGCTTTGGGATAATTACGACCCGCAGCAAGTCGCGTCCATCGAGGGCTGGTACCAGAATCCGGGCCTGATGCTCGACTTCTACAATATAAGGAGGCACGAGCTCGAAGGGGTGAGGCCCAATGACGCACACCGCGCCATCGCTTCGCTCCAGGATAATTTCAATGTCAATGTCATTACGCAGAATGTGGACAATCTCCATGAGCGCGCAGGCAGTTCCAATGTCCTGCATCTCCATGGCGAACTCACCAAGGTAAGGCCGGAAAACTGCTGCAATGAGGAGGACGGCTTCTCCGAAAAGACCGTCTTCGACATCGGTTACGGGGAAATACATCTGGGAGACAAGGCTCCGAACGGACATCAGTTGCGCCCTCATATAGTATGGTTCGGAGAGCCTGTGCCGAAGATTGAAAAGGCGATTGACATCGTATCGGAAGCGGATCTCCTTCTGATTGTCGGGACGTCGCTCAGCGTCTATCCTGCAGCCGGTCTTTATAGGTATGCGCCGCTTGATGCCCCTGTGTATCTGATAGATCCGGGTGAAATCAATGTACGTGACCGCAGAGTCCGCCATATCCAGACCAAGGCGACCGAAGGAATGAAGATTTTCATGTCCGATGTTTTGGGGTAATCTGAAAAATTCTGGCAGAAAAGAGCTCCGAAATGTTGCCAATCCGGATAATTGTTGTATCTTTGCACCCGCTAAATCCGGAAACAAACATGTAACTCATTCGGATTCAGTAGATTTGTAAACAAAAGGAGGTGATTCAGATATGATTATTGTACCACTTAAGGAAGGTGAGAACATCGAGAGGGCTCTCAAGAGATTCAAGAGAAAATTCGAGAAAACAGGTGCTATCCGCGAACTTCGTGCGAGAAAGAACTTTGTAAAGCCATCTGTCAGGAAAAGAGAGCAGCTTCAGAAGGCTATCTACGTACAGCATCTGCAGCTTGAGGACGAGCAGTAAGCTTGGCACAGAATCTTATATCTGAAACAGATATATCCAAGGACCGGCCATTATGGTTTCGGTCCTTTTTTTATTATATTTGTATATTTATAGACTTTGCGGAATTTCCGCACGTTGATAAGGATTTTTGATTCAGAAGACATGGACAAGAAAGAGGATATTGAAAAGAAACCATTGAAACACAAGCGTTTCCGTTGGCTGAAAATAACATTGGGAATAATCGCCGGAATTTGGGCGGCGTTCCTGATAGTGATGCATATCGTGGTGAATCCGGCATTCCTGATGCGGATGGCCGACAAATATATCCCCCAATACGTCGATGCCGATGTCCACATAGGAAACATTTCGGCATCCGTGCTCAAGAGTTTCCCGAACCTGAACATTGAGGTCAATGACTTCATAGTGACCTATCCGCATGACAGATATTCCAGATATGATTCCGTCGGAGCAGATGGTATTCTTCGCCATGCCGGAAGATCGGAAACCGTTGATACACTGGCTGCTGTGAGGAAAATGACATTGTCGGTAAACTATCTTTCAGCCCTTGTCGGCAGGGTGCGCATCCACGAGGCGAGCCTGGACAAGCCGCATTTTTTCGCACATAGCTATGGCGACGGCAATGCCAACTGGAACGTGCTGAAGACATCTGCGACAGAAGACAACGGAGATACCACAGCATTGTCATTGCCGACGATAACAGTGAGCAAAATCTGCCTTACGGGAGCCCCGAAGATTGTATATACGGATTGCCAGGATACGGTTTATGCGGCTATTTTCCTGAAACAGATGCATTTCCATGGAAAACTTACCAATGCGTCCGCATCTGCGAACAAGCTGGGGCTGGAGATTGACACGATGTTTGTTTCCGGACGTCTTCCGGCAGACACGGTCGCGCTCGCCATGGACCATCTCCGTATCCATGAAAAGGATGAAATGATAGCATTCGACGCCGGGGCCAAGGCCTTTCTCGGTATGAGCGATTATGGCAGAGTGATGCTGCCGCTCGGATTGAAAGGCCATGCAAGCATCGCTGGAGGAAAGGTTCCGGACGTGACTCTGCATGACTTCGAGGCGGATGTGGCCGCCATTTCAATGACCGGAAACGGGCGCGCTACATTTTATGCTGACAGCACCTATATCAAATCAGAAATTTCCATCAATGAATGCCGTGTGGAAGACCTGATCCAGTATTTCGGAAAGAATTTCTTCCCGGAAGCCACGGATTTGGACACCGATGCGAAAATAACGCTTACTGCATTGTGTGACGGCTACTATAATCCGGCCCGGGAATCGCTTCCGCAGTTGATTGCCGAACTGGTCATGCCTAAGGCCAATGTGAAATATCCCGGTATTCCTGATGGAAGCATGTCATTGGATATCAATGCGATGACGGACAATGCAGGACGCCTGGACGTCAGCATTGACAATATGTCGATGAGTTTCGGAGGCCTTGATCTGGACGTGACCGGAACGGTGTCCGATGCCGCAGGTGACGACCCGCTCGTGAATGTGGAAGGCATAGCCTATGCTTCATTGGACGAAATGATGGCTTTCCTGCCTGACACTTGCGGTTATAGCGTGTCCGGAGAACTGGATGCCATTCTCACCGGCAAGATCCGCATGTCCCAGATGAATCCATACAATTTCTATAAGGCCAAGCTGGACGGATATGTGCGGAGCCGCAATGTGGTGTTCAAATCACAGGCGGATACATTGGACACCTGGATAGGAGGTCCTGAAATAGGCATCAAGACCATCAGGAACAAGATTGACGGCAATATTCCGAAAGGTACTGAGATACTGGCGCTTACGGCCAAGGTGGACTCTTTGTTCGCGACATACGGGAAGGATATCAAGGTGAGCGTTTCCGGAGTCAATGCCGAGGTTCAGAATGCCGCGCAGATAAATTCCGGCGAACATAAGGGCGAAAAGCACCCGCTGATGGCAATGCTTTCCGTCGGGAAGCTGCTGTTCAACGGCTCGGATTCCCTCTTCGCCGGTGTTATAGGCTCGCAAAATATTTTCAATGTCTCACATGCCGTCAGGGGAAAAACGCTGGAGCCGCGATTGTCCATTTCGAGCACCAATTCCCGTGTATTCGCACGTGAAGGCGTGAACCGATATGGTTTCCGCGATGCGAATTTCAATGCCTCTGCACGTATGACCGCCTTCGAAAGAAACCAGAAACGCAATATGCTGCTGGATTCATTGCAGAGAGTCTATCCTGGAACGCCGCGTGATTCATTGTTCAGGAAGATGATCCGTGCCAAGATGGCGGGACGTCCGGTTCCGGATTTCATTGCAGAGAAGGATTTCCGGAAGAAAGATCTGGACCTGAAACTGAATGAGACACTGGCCAAGTATCTGAAAGAGTGGGATATGAGAGGCGGTCTGGATATACACAGCGGCATGGTCATCACCCCATATTTCCCTGTCAGGAATGTCATTGAAAATGTGCAGGGCACCTTTAATACCGACGTCGTGAAACTGGAGAACTTTACATTGAAACCTGGCAATTCCGACCTGTCGGCGAGGGGAGTCCTCAGCGGGGTGAGACGTGCATTGCTGGGATATGGACCGTTGAAACTGGATTTGAAGCTGACGTCGCAGAAGATTGATGCCAATGAATTGCTGACGGCTTACAGTGCCGGAGTGAAGTATATTCCGGAAGCCGTGTCCAACAATTCTTCCATGGATGATGCCGAGTATCTGGCCACGTTGTCGGCTTCACATGAAGCGGCGGCACAGGACAGTTCATACGCGCTGGTAGTCGTCCCGGCAAATCTGATTGCCGATATCTCGCTGGAAGCCAATGAAGTAGACTATTCGGACCTGAAGATCAACTGGCTGGCGTCGGATATGACCATGAAGGAGCGTTGCATTCAGCTGACCAATACCTTGGCCACCTCCAATATGGGTGATATCTACTTCGAGGGCTTCTATTCGACCAAGACCAAGAAGGATATCAAGGCGGGATTTGACTTGAATCTCACAGATATTACGGCAGACAAGGTGGTGCAGCTCTTCCCTGCCGTGGATACCATCATGCCGATGTTGACTTCATTCAAGGGAATGCTTGATTGTGAGATGGCGGCGACCAGTTCGTTGGATACCAATATGAATTTCATTACTCCTTCCATGAGCGGCATCATGAAGATAAGTGGACGTAATGTGGTGCTGGAGGAAAGTCCTGAATTCAAGAAATTGGCGCGGATGCTGATGTTCAAGAACAAGAAGAGCGGCAAGGTGGCGGACATGTCCGTGAGCGGACTTATCAGCGACAACAAGCTGGAGATTTTTCCGTTTGTGCTGAAAATCGACCGTTATACATTGGCAATGAGCGGTATGCAGAATTTCGACCAGACATTCAAATACCATGTTTCCGTGCTGAAATCGCCGATTCCGTTCAGGTTCGGCATCAATATCTTCGGTAGTTTCGACGATTGGAAGTACAGGATAGGGAAGGCCAAATACAAGAGTACCAATGTCCCTGTATTTACTGCCCAGATAGATACCTTGCAGATGAATCTTGTCAGCTCGATACACAATATCTTTACCAAGGGTGTGGATCTGGCGGTGCGTCAGAACGAGTCGATGAAGAATACCATAGAAGCGAACAAGAAGTCCATGGGCTACGACCCGGATGTCAAGCTGGATTCGCTCGACAGCGGCAAGATGAAGATGCTGGATTCTCTCCAGATTTCGTATGATACGCCTGTGGATTCAATGTTGAACGCACGTATGGGTTCGCTGGCAGTGATTCCGGAAGTGGTTGAGACTGAGGAGGAAACCGGTTCCAAGATGCAGCAGTACATTGACAATCGCAAGCAGAACCGTACCTCCCGCGAGGAGCGTCAGGCCGAGAAACAACGCAAGCGCCAAGCCCGCAATGCCGCCAAGCGAGGCGAAGCCCTCGTCAACGAAGAAACAAAGGAATAGTCACACATTATATTTTGAGCCGATGGACAGCAGCGATTATATAGAAGTGAGGGTAACGATTGATCCCTTTACGGACGAGAACGCGGAAATTTTGGAGGCGATGGTCTCCGACTTGCCGTATGACTCTTTCTTGACGGAAGACAACGTGGTTAAATGTTATATCCAGAAACCGCAATTCGACAGGCAGGCCCTGAAAGCCGTGCTCTCCGGATTGCCGTTCAAGACATCTTTCGAAGCACTCCCTGTGCCGTTCCACAACTGGAACATGCAGTGGGAGAGCACTTTCCAGCCGATAGTCGTCGACGGTAAGGTGACGATAAAGCAAGCTGAAGACAAGACGACGCCATCTACCCGTTACAACATCCGCCTGCGCCCTGAAATGGCGTTCGGGACCGGACACCACGAAACGACCTACATGATGATGCAGTCGATGCTGGACAATGCCGACCTTATCCGTGCCAATGTCGTGATGGACATGGGCTGCGGCACGGCATTGCTCGCCATCCTTGCAGCCAAAATGGGAGCTGCCAAGGTGTACGGCATTGATATTGACGCAGTTGCAGCGCAGTCTGCATATGACAATGCCCGTCTGAACCGCGTCGGACGTAAGGTCGAAACCTATTGCGGGGATGCCTCCCTCCTTCAGATGGGAAAGTACAATGTCCTCCTGGCAAATATCCACAGGAACATCATCATCATGGACTTGCGCACATATGCAGGATCATTGAAAGCCGGCGGGCTGCTGATGTTGAGCGGTTTCTATACGACTGACGTTGAGGCTATTATGGCGGAAGCCGTGAAGTATGGCCTGGAGCTCGTTTGTGAAAGAGAACGTGACGGCTGGGCATGTCTGACATTGCGCCGCACGTCCCCGGTCTCCATATCTTCTATTCTTGGCGCGTGATTCTGGCACGCACTACCACTCCCAGAAGAAGCAGAATCGAGAAGAATGCGCACATGCGCCCTATGATGTCGCCCTGACGGACGAAGAAAGTCTCTGAATCATTGAGATTTACGCTGCCCGTCAGAACGGCCGGCTTCCACCATGCCGTGTGTGAGACGATGTCGCCGCGCTGGTTTATGAATGCCGAAATTCCAGTGTTGGCGCTCCTTGCAATGTCTCTTCGTGTCTCGATGGCACGCAGCGACGAATATCTCAAGTGCTGGCGGTACCCCGGCGTATCTCCCCACCAGGCGTCATTCGTGATTACGACCAATGCTTCCGCGCCCGCCCTCACATATTCGGCGCAATGCTCGGGATACACTGATTCATAACAGATTGCGCATCCGAGCGGAACACTTTTGGTGATGTGTCCGGTGCTGTCGCTGGCGACGCAATGCAGCAGCGAAACTTCATTCTGGCCGATGCATCTTCCCATCACGCCGCCAAGCAGATTGTCGATCTTGCAGAAAAATGCCGGGTACGGTGTCATTTCCACACCTACGACCAGCTTGGACTTGTGATAAATCCCGGCATTGTCCTTGCCGTCTATTATCAATGCTGAATTGTGCGACTCCACCCATTGGCCCTCGCCCACGTTGCGGGCCGTTGCCGAAGGTGCATTGTCGGAGAACAAATAACTGTATGAGGATGCGCCGAACAGTAAATTCACGTCCTGATGCTCAGACAGATAGCTTCTGAACCTGCGATATGTGCGGCTTCTGCCCACATCATTTGTCACTACGCCGCCGGTGAAAGTCTCCGGAGCGAGGATGAGCAGCATGCTCGTATCCCCGGCATTGCGGTTCTTCAGAACCGATTCCATCTGCCCCAGCAGAATCGCGTTCTGCTCATCCTGGGTCAATGCCTGGAATTTATGGTAAGGGTCAATGTTCGGCTGCATTATGGCGACATCCAGTTTGCGCGCGGTGTCCTCTTTATAAGAGTAATACATTGACATTGAAACTATTGCCGGCGCAAGCAGGACTATGGCGTATGAACTTGCGGCTGCGGATTTTGCCTTGGCGTTGAACCTGTACCAGCTGCCGTCGGAGAGGGAAACCATTATGCCGAACAGCCCCAGATTGCATGCCCAGATCCATAGCGAACCGCCTAGCGTGCCGAGATATTCGTACCATTGGGCGAGCGGGACGGTGCCGGCAAATGCGTTTCCGAGTACCAGCCACGGCCAGGAAATCTGCGCCACGGTCAGATAATATTTCTCCCACGCAATCCACAGCATAGCCAGGAAAATGTATGGCAATGACCCTTTCAGCACCCTGCGGCTCCAGCGGAAAGTCCCGAATATCAATGACATCTGAAGGGCATTGGCCACACATGCGAAGATTCCGCCGCCGATCGTGGCGTTGCATACCCAGAACGTCGTGACAGCGTTCCACAGGAGAAATGCGGTGTAATGCCATATCCAGACGCGTTTCATTCCGGACAATGTTGCGATGCGCTCCATGCAGAGAAGCGGAACGAGGCCGAACAATGCCAATGCTCCTGTATGCGGAACCAGATATGGTACGGACATCAGTACGACGAAAAGAAGTACGAGTATCGATAGAAGAACTTTCTGATTTTTCATGATTTCAATGCGCTTTCATTGTTATATACTGAAAGCATTCGGCAAAGATATGAATTTAATTATTATCTTTGCATGTTTGGTGCTAGATTGATTCAGTATGCTGCTAGATATTCTAAAGGGGTTCATAATAGGAATCTGTGCATCTGTCCCATTGGGGCCGATTGCTATCCTCGTTATACAGAAATCACTCAGTGAAGGGCATAAATCAGGCTTTCTTGCCGGTCTGGGGGCTTGTCTCGTGGATACGCTGTTTGCCGTGATCGCCATATTTGCATTGGCGATTGCCGAGGCGTTCATGAAAGACTACAGCACCCTTATAATGGTAGGAGGCGGAATCATCGTTACGCTTCTCGGCTGCAGCCTTGCGCTCAAGGACCCTTTCCGCAAGATGAAACAGGAAGATTCCACGCCGTCATATTCGCTGAAGGACTTTTTCCAGGCCGTCATCATGGGAATCTCGAATCCGGGGGCGATACTTGTGATTTTTGCTCTTTTCGCGTTCTTCGGCATTGAACTGGAACCCCATGATTTCAGGGTCGCTCCGATACTTCTGGCATTGAGCGCCGGCTCCGCATTGTACTGGTTCTTCTTCTCATGGATTTTCAGCCGGATGAGACGGAATTTCAAGTTGGGTACGATATTGTGGATCAACAGGATAACGGGTATAATAGTGACTATAATAGGTATTGCGCTTCTGACGGAGGGCGTTATGGAGGTTATATTCGGTCACGCATAATAGACGCTGCAAAGATGGATTTTAAAGGATTTTTTTCGAACTGGTTTGTAAAGAACCTTCTGATAGCTGCCATTGCTGTACTTGCATTAGTGTTTGCAAGCAATTTCCTTCTCAAGATAGGTACGCATCACGGGCAGGAAATTGAGGTTCCTGATTTTGCCAATATGAGTGTGGCTGATGCCGGGCACATCGCTGCGGAATCAGGCATCAGGATCATTGTAACGGACTCTGTCTATGTGAGGAAAATGGGACGCGGCCTTGTTTTCGCGCAGTTCCCGAAGGCCGGCAGCAGGGTGAAGCTCGGCAGGCAGATCAAGCTGACCATCAATTCGGTAGTTCCCAAGAGGGTTACCATGCCGGATCTCGTAGGTTTTTCAATGCGCCAGGCCAAGGCTGAGCTGATGTCCAAGGGCTTGGTACTCGGCAGGCTCCGCTATGTCGACGATATGGCGACGAACAATGTCCTCAAACAGTTGTACAGGGGACGTGAAATCGCTCCGGGAAAGGCAGTGGACAGCGGCTCCGAAATTGACTTGGTAGTGGGCTTGGGTGCTGACAACCAGACATATGTGCCGGATGTTACAGGAATGAAGTACATGAGGGCCGTGGACGCCGTCCATGACAATTCCCTCAATGTCGCAAGGCTCAGATTCGACAAGAGCATCCATACATACAGTGATTCTTTGGATGCCGTAGTATATAAACAGACTCCGTCAGCGGGCGAAATGTCTGTTACTATGGGTTCTGAAGTCACTCTGTATCTTTCATCACCAGACAGCAAAAAGTAATGGAGCAGGAATTGATGTTTCCCGTGGAGGAAGAGTCTGCGGCAGATGGGCTTATCGTCGAAGAAGGGGAGGAAAGTGCATCGGAAGAGGATGAGCAGGGGATGTTCGAGCATTTCAGGCTCAATGTGGACAAGGGGCAGACGCCTCTCCGTGTAGACAAGTATATGGCGTGCCATCTGATGGACACGTCCCGCCACCGCGTGCAGCTTGCGATAAAGAACGGTTACGTAAAGGTCAATGACAAGCCGGCGAAAGCGAATCTGATAGTGCGTCCAGGTGACGTGATACGTTTCGTCATGCCTTACGAGAGGCGTGGTTTCGAGGTGCTCCCGGAGAACATTCCGCTTGACATAGTATATGAAGATGAAGACCTTCTGGTCGTGAACAAGCCTGCCGGCATGGTGGTGCATCCCGGACACGGTCATTTCGAAGGAACATTGATAAATGCCCTTTCCTATCATCTTGGAATCACACAGGGACCTGACGCGAAGGACGAGCGCATGGGCGTGCTGGTCCATCGCATTGACATGGATACTTCAGGCTTGCTTGTGGTGGCGAAGAATGACGAATCGCAGCTGGACCTGGCCGGGCAGTTTTTTCGCCATACCATTGAGAGAAAGTATGTTGCAGTGGTCTGGGGAAACCTTAAAGAGGATGAGGGAACGATTGTCGGCAATATCGGCAGGGACCCCAACGACCGTCTGCGTTTCAAGGTTTATCCGGAGGGGGACAAGGGCAAGCATGCGGTTACCCATTACAGGGTGATTGAGCGTTTCGGTTATGTGACCGTGGTGGAGTGCCGTCTGGAGACAGGCCGTACCCATCAGATCCGTGTCCACATGAACCATATCGGCCATCCGCTTTTCAATGATGAGAGATATGGCGGGTCGGAAATCCGTAAGGGGACCATCTATGCGAAGTACAAGCAGTTCATCCGGAATTGTTTCGAATTGTGTCCGCGTCAGGCGCTTCATGCCAAGACTCTTGGGTTCGTGCATCCTCGCACCAGGGAGTTCATAAGGTTCGATTCTCCGCTTCCTGCTGATATGCAGGCACTTATAAACAAGTGGCGTGATTATGCGGGAAATATGCCTTCGGAAGAGGAATAGGCTTAGGCCAATCCTTGGAGTCTGATTTTCAATGCCTTGTCAGACAATTTTTCGATGGCTTCCGCTTCGGTGCCGCATTCCGCGATGATTTCATCGAATCTGGTCCATCGGTATGCCGACAGCAATGATTCTTCGGCCCAGTAGGAGAACATTGTCTCTATTCCTTTGGCTTTCAGGTAGTTTTCTTCCTTCTTTGCTTTCAGGTACAGTTCCAGTCCGTCCGCGGTGTCGTGCCACAGGTCGACAAAGGCGTGGTCGTAGCCGCTGCATTCCATCTCGTGGTGCATGAAGTCGAATGCGTCGTTTCTGATTATCCTGATTTTGTCGCGTTCCGGGAATTGCGGCAGGATATGTCTGCTGAAAAGGTCAATGACTTCTTCGTCCCGTTCCACGATGTCGACAGATTCCACGTCCTGTTTCGATGATGCCATGAACGCGAAGTAGCCGAGTCCAAGGCCGAAGGTCACGACTTTTCCTTCGGCAATGCCGATGGCGCCTCGCATCGTTTCGATTTCGCTGGGCTTGACTGCCATCCATTCCCTTCCGTCCTGTTCCACGGCAGGGTAGCGGAACCTTTCCCTGAAATAGCCTGCCTGCGGGATTTCGCGGAGGTCCGGTTCCATGCGTATGTCATTGCAGATGAATGCTTCGTATGGTTTGTATGTATAGTGTGTGAATCGCCAATGTCTTGTCGCCGCGTCCGGAAACCGGATGGTTTTCAGATATGGATTGTCAATGTAATCGGCGATGTCCAGCCTGTGCACCGCTTCAGTGAGATAGTCCGGGATGATGCGGTCGTCCTCCGGCACTCCTGCGAATCCGGCCATGAAGGCTGCATACAATGTTTCTTCCGGCAGTTCTCCGTCCGGGTCCGCATCGTGTATCAGTGAGGCGGTTATCGCCGTAGGCGTTTCGTCTATATATTCCGCTATTGTCCATGCCGCCGCGTTGTTGGCGTCACGAACTGCGCCTAGTTTCTCTCTCCAGTTCGCCATTATCATTAGTTTTGTCGGCAAATATCTGCAAATTATTCGAAATATCGGCCGGAATTTTAGGAATTGAAAAAAATGTATTAGCTTTGTAGTCCTTTCGGACACAGAATGCGGCAGCTTCCAACTAGGCCAATTTCAGCGATGGGCTTCATGTTATGAGCCTTCCGGAGGGAATTGCGAGCGTGTTGTAATTGGTAGCCAAGCCAGACTTAGGATCTGGTGCCTAGTGCGTATGGGTTCGAGTCCCTTCGCTCGCACGGAAAAAAGTCCGTAGTTGTCGCCAACTACGGACTTTTTTTGTGCGAGCTCCTGGCCTCGCGGTATCGTACCCCTCTGTCACTCCTTGACATCTCCCGAGGGAGAATGGAGTTATCCGATATCTGGGAGTTCTACTTCGGAGGAGCCGGTAGTCAGAGCCTTGTATGCCTTTTCAAGAGACTCTTTTGCATTCTTGACTACATCGGCATCTGTTGAATCAAGAGCTCTCTTTGCGGCAGCAAGTGCTTCATTGTAAACCTTGAGTGATGCTTCGGTATAGTCATAACCATTAGGGTCGTCACTTTCATAAGATGTTATAAGTGCCTGAAGTTCTGCTTTATACTCCTCTATTGTCTTGGCCTTTACTAGAGAATACTTGAGAGTCTTGTCATTGAAAGTGAACTCGTACGTGCCGGCTTCAGAGGAGATCAGAGTCTGCGGATAAGTGTTGTTGTCACCTTTCGAGAGGACATCTGTAGAACCTCCGTAGAACGCAGTGTAGCTATAATCTGTAGATGATACTATGAAGAAACCTGGACCATTGCCTGAATAATCCTTATTGGAATCTGTAAGGGTTATGGTCTTCTTCCAGGTGTGGTTGTCTGCCTGTTTCTCAAGGACATTGGATTTGTCCGCACTAAATTCATTTGCGAAGATAATGTAAAGAGCATTGTATGTTGACTTCTCTGCGAATTTCGCGGTGAGCGTCATGTCTTTTGTTACAGTAATCTTGCGGGTAGCCTCGGTAGAACCATCTGACCAGAACTTGAATTCATATCCTTCATTCGGAACAGCGGTAATGGTGATTTCCTCACCATCTTTCACTTCGCCTGCTCCTGTTACTTTACCCATGGTTTCATCCGTAGAAAGTGTCACCCTATATGTCTTGGTTTCCCAAGGCTTTACCGTGATGTTGTCAGTCACTTCAGTGAAATCATCTACCTTCACGGTGGAAATCAATGCTTTCGGCTCATAATCACCTTGGATGTCCAGGTGGAAATTGTAGCAGATTCCAGGGATGAGGGACTTTATTTCTTTCTCATAGACAAGAGGAGTGCACTCCACATCATTCTTCTGGTAATATACTTTGAATCTTACACGAGTCGTGGGATATGTAGTGGTGCCGGTAACTACAGATGGCACTTCATGGCCGTCATAGACGAAAGGCACTATATTGGTGACAAGAATCTGAGCCTTGTCACCTTTGACGAAAGGAGTCTTTATGGAACCGGCGGTGCTACCGACAGCCGTGGCCATAAAGTACTTGTCATCGGTAGTCCAACATGATGCCTTTAGTTTCTTGGACTGGGTGAAATCATCTACGTTTTGGAACTCCGGTTCCTGCCATTTGAATGTTCCCCAGGAATAAAATGCTATCAGTTCACCTGAAACTCTTACATCCCAGTCTGAATTGTTGGATACTGTCATCTTTACCTGTGAGGCAGCGTGATAGAAATCAAAGCTCACTATGTCGGTCTCTTCTGACTTGACATAAGAAACTATCGGATCGTAATTGAGAGGTGAACTGGTGCCTGTCGTCTGCTGAAGTACCTGCTTGTCGTCGAAGCTGAATGAGGATGGATGCGCGGCATAGAAATTCATCTTTCCTGATTTGGTCCACATGGCCTTGTCTGAAGCGAAGTTGTCCCCTGACTTGATAAAATGTTCCTGCCACATTTTATTGTTCACTGCATTGAAAGCGGTTACTTCGAAACCATACTTGTTCAAGGAATCCAATTTTGAATTGTACCATACGGACTTTGAATTCACATAGTCGCTTACTTTGACAGAGGACTGTACCTGCTTGTCTGATAGTTCATTGAGCCACTTACTTGGAGTAAGCTCAGTCTTGTTGCATGAAATGCAAGTGATCGCTGAAAGTAGCAATCCGAGTTTAATTGTTTTGTTCATTTGTCTTTAGTTTTAACCAACTATTAACTGTTAACTAAAAAGACTGTACAAAAGTCTGACTGTAACAGTAGGGATAACTGCAATGACTTTCACATTATTTCTTGTACAATCATGATTATTGTCAATGCTGAAGATCTGCAGAAGATACGGCACTTGAAGGTAAGGCTATCATATGTCCTGGATTTATGTAGGCTGCCAGAGCTGAACCTACTTGATTGCCGTTCGCATCGAATTCGAATACATCAGCAGCTGAAGTGTATGACTTGGCGTCTACGGCGTACAGATGCCCTGTATATGGATTGCAGTAAACGCAATATGGATTCTGCATCTTGGAAATTACATTGAAAGGTATCTCTGATATGGTTCCGTCAGGCCTTTCAAATCCATTTGTCATCTCCATTGTAACAGGATCGACGGTATTCACATAATAAACATATTCATTTGTCGAATAGGAGTACTGTGAACCTACCGTGAAGAACTTGTTGTTTACTGTGGTCGTGTTGTAGGTGCAAGGGATACCTTCGAGTACATTATAAGAATTGTCGGTACAGTTGAAGATGACAGTTGCCGGACTTACGGTATTGTAGTCTCCCGGGGAATTGATACATAGATATGGACCGCACTGGGACATCTCACCATAAAGATTGATTACCGGGTCTCCGGATTTTGTCAATATCTCCACGTCTTGTAATTTTGTCCACGACAAGCAATCTATCACTGAGACAGTGTGCTCATAGCCATGCGATTCCGAAAAAGCATAGCCGCCGGTATTGGCGACATAAAGTTTTCCGTCATAAAATGCTATACCCTCCGGTTCATACCCCACTTCGATTGTTGCGACAATGTCATAACTATCCAAGTCTACCTTGGCGACATAGCCACGTTCATATGTCTCACCGAGCGCAGTCTCGTGGGCATAGGAAGTTATATAAAGGTAGCCTCTGTCATCGACGCACATATGCCTGCAGTTCGGTATGTTTTCAGTCTGGGATACAATCTTGCCGTCAGGCCTGATGAAATAGATTATGTTTGACCAATTGACGGAAATAGCCAACAAATTCCTATCCTGAATGTAGATTATATCTTCAGGGGTGTCTCCGATTTTAGTATTGTTTATTTTCCTGAACCATTGATTCGTTATCTCATGATTTCTTATGAGTGATAATTGGCCATTGTCCGACTGCCAGTTGCCTTCATTGAGAAGAATGACATATTCATCTGAAGAGTTGGATATGAAGTCTTTTGCGACAGGCTGAATCGTAATGGTAGACCTGGCGATTTTTACATTCTTGTATTTGGCGGTCATTACGGAACCGTCAGAAGCAGTAACTGTCAGGGTGAGGCTGTATTCGGAAGGTGGCAATACGAACATAAGGTGCTGGACTCCGGCATTGTTGACTGAAAAGTTGAGGGGCTGGGTTATTTCAGTAATGGTTCCCTGCATTGAAACTGAATAGTCCGAGGTGCTCACCGATGCGGTCCCTGCTATAGGCTTGTCTGCTGAGAGAGTCGCCTTCACTATAGATTTGGATTGCGTCTTCGTCTTGATGTTGAAATCAATGATGCCTGTCAGATTCTTGAACTTGAGATTGTTCAGATTGTCGGATATGCACGCGAAAGGGAATGAGTCTCCTGTGATGATCCCGTCCTTTGTGGTCTGAATTGACGGAAACTCCACGGTAAAGACATCACCGGAAACTGACTTTACCCATGAATAAGGGTAGAAAGCCTGGTATTTGTCTGATTTTTTTACTGCTTCGGCCGGACGGAATACGCCATTGGAAACATATTGATACTTATAACCTTTGGCTCCGTTGTAAAGGTAATAGGAATCAGTCTGCTCCCAGGCCAACTTGTTGTCGGAAACAGTTACCTTGGTGCCATGATTTATTTCCTCGAATGAAACATTGGCTGAACGGTCTGAAAAGGGCTGCTCCTTGGTGCAGGAGATTGCCAGGACCAGAAACGTCAGGGATGCTATTTTTTTGAACATATTATATTATAAATTAATCTTTAAAGTGAAGTAATACCGTCTGGCAGGAAGAGGCCATCTCTGTATCAATTCATAATAATTGTTAAAAATATTGTCACACTCAAATGTCAGGGTGCACTTCCATAAGGAATATTCGATTTTCAGATCAGTACAATTGTACTTCGGAAGGACATCTTCATCGGAAGCATACGACCAATATCTTTTCGAGCAGAACATATGAGATATTGAACCTGACAAGTTCTTGTAGCAAAAGGACAGTATCGTCGAATTGGAAAACTTCGGATTATAGATCAACTGTCTACCATAAGAACCATCATTGGGATCGGTCCAGTCCTTGACAGACTGATAAGTGGCTGCATTGAAAAGCGAAAACCATTTATATGTGAACCTGAAAGAGATATCTACGCCGTCTGTTGAAACAAATCCTCTGTTCAACATCCTCCATTGGTAAGATCCTCCCTGTGGAATACAGATAATCTTATCCTTTACCTCATTCTGGTAGTAGTCAACTTGGGCGTCCAGGAATTCATTTTTGTATGTCAGGCCAATGTCGTATTGAGTCGTGTACTCCGGCTTCAGATCCCTTCTGCCTACTTGAGTGTAATATAGGTCATTCAGAGTAGGTGCTCTGAATATGGATTTGTAGAAAGACCTCAATGAGAAATTGTTCCATTTGAAAGACATCTGGACTGAAGGGGTAAGCCTGTTCAGGGGAGATGCGGTTTTCATGGATGACTTGTCCCTTACATTCGTGTAAAGCAGCGAGCCGCTTATGAAAAAATGTTCCGTATTGAAAATGGCAGATACGGCAGATTTGAAATCCAACCTATAGACATAAGACATTCCGGTTACATTGCAGGATAGGTCCGACCACCTCAAGTCGGAAGAATTGGATATGGAGAAAATTCCTGATTGATAAGCTATTGCATATGCATTGTAAATATCCTGCTGAATGTAATAGTTGTTATACCGCACGAACTGGTTTTCCAGGAAATCAGTGTTGAAATGAAGTTTGTCATAAGCGTAACGGCCATTGTACTTTATGGACAAATGGTCGAACTGCTTGACATAAGAAAGTTGCGTGAAAGAGTTCAGGTCATCTTCTCTGCCCACATCCTGATACTTGTCCGACAGTCTCTTCACTATGCCTCCAGGCAACCCTCTATCTGAATAATAGAAGTAGGAATGCAACTTGAGACCCTTATAAAATCCCGACAATTCGGATCTCAGGTAAGAGATGTCAGAATTGTGCCGCGTGCCTGTAGTGTCCTCATACTGCGACTTGTAATGAAACTTATATTTGCCGTCGGAATACCCTGCTTCGGCATCCAATGACAAGTACTTTTTGTAGTCGAAGTGTACGGATGCCTTGTTCGTATTGAAAGAACCATACTTGTAAGAGGCCGATAAGGTGGTTTTTGATGGCTGCTTCGTCGTGAAGTAAACTGTGGATGCCGAGGCGTATTCAGATGCTGACATGAGAGAAGAGATCTTGTTGGCATTGTATAATTCCACTGCTTCCATATTGGTAAGCGAATACTTGCTGAGGTCCACTGTCCCGTTCTGACAATTGGTTATCCTGATGCCGTCGATATAGACGCCGGTATGCTGGGTCCCCAAGGAACGGACATTTATGGTCTTTTGACCACCTAATCCGCCATAATCCTTGATCTGCACCCCCGCGAAAAACTTTAGGGCATCAGCTACTGAAGTGGTAGAAAGGCTCTGGAGCTGAGTGCCTTGCAGTACTTGTGCCGGTACTTCCTTGCTTACCCTGTCTGAAACGACTGTAGATTCTTTTATCTGTAAAGAATCTACAGCAAATGACAATATCAAGGTTAATATCATACCGTAATCTACTTAGTACTCCTCAAACTCTCACGTCCCACAAGTCGTCAAACTTGCTGAACACCTGTGCAAATTTGACAGCTTGCGAAATATGAGTTATTAAACTGTTAAGCCATACCATAATTGAAATGGCAAACCGCAATTCAGCAAAGTTAGCAATAAAAATTGGATATCATTAAGTTAGATTTGGTGCTGCTAAAAGTTTTCGCGGAACCGAATTGTGAACATGAAGAGTTTAGTCCAGAATGTAAAGAAGCCATCGTCTTTTAGTAGTAAATGATAAATAATACCTCGGAATTGTCTAAAAGGTAGAATAAATGCTCTTAAATTCTGCTAAATAATTCCATTTGGAATATTACGTCAAGAGTAAAGTACACATTAAGTAAAATATTGTGTATCTTTGTATTTTATGGGTTTCACCCCATATTGGCGCACTTTACCGCAAAAATGAGTTGGTGAAATGAATAAGAGAACGTTAATAATCTGTATATCTGCACTTTCTGCTCTTGTCATTCTCGTGGCAGGAGCAGTAACGCTGTTATATTCGGAAAAAAGCTCTGTAAATTCGCCATCCGCCGACGAATTGTATGAAATCGCAGCCTCGTCCAGACCTGTCATGAATGCTATTCCTTCCGATGCCGCGATGATACTCCATTGCAGCACGATGAGGGACTGTATCGATGTGGTGACAGACACCACCTGGACGTTCGGTTCAATGTTTTCCGGCAGTGGGAAATCGAATTTCCGGAAATTCCTGTCCAGAGTTTCAATGCTTGTCGGCGATGAAGCCAGGGCGTTGAGAAACTCCGAAATGGCTGTGTCAATGCATTATAGCGGGAACATTGTACCGCTGATGCTCGTCAGCGTCTCCGGTTTTCCGAAAGATTCCACCAAGGGGGAGTGGTCGATTGTCCGTGCCGCTGACTCTGCCCGCATCGCGTATCGGATTTTTGACAATGCGGGAGATTATGCACCATCATTGAAACGGAAAACGGTACTCGCATTTTCACCTTCCGAAACATTGGTGATGTCCGCAGGAAGGAATCTTGAATCCGGGACATCGGTGCTGAAAGACGAAGAATGTGCAGCAGCAGTTGCATCTGTTGGAAATGAATCGGCAATATTCGTAAATCATTCATACTCAGGCAAGATTGTTTCGTCATTCTTTGCTTCGAAATTGCGAGGACAGGCAGGATTCCTGAAAAGTTTTGCCGACTGGACCGCGCTCACGATAAACGACATGACGGATAAACGGCTTGCCCTTTCCGGAACATCGGTTTCATTCGAAAGCCCGGCATTCTTCTCCAATTTGTACAAGGGAATTGCCCCGGGGACATCCACCGTGAAGTCCGTCCTCCCTGCCGGCACATTGAGCGCGTCAATGCTCCAGCTCGCCTCCACCGAATCATATATCACAGCATACAAGAAATATATCGATGCCATCGGCCGGCTGCCGAAATACAATGCTGCGCTCGAAACGTTCCGCATCAATGATGGCGTTGCGCCCGATGTTTGGATCAATGCTCTTAAAATCAAGGAGATATGTAAGGCCAATGTGTCCGTTTCCGGCGGTGAAACATCCGTTCTGCTTATGAAGCCCGGAAAGGATGATCCTTCACAAGTGTTCCGGGGCAGTGAAATCAAGTCGGTGAAGGAATATGACGGGGAAGTGCTGAAATCCGGATTGTTTGCCTCTGTGGGAACAATGTTCGGAAACATCTTCTCGATTAAGGACTCCACCTATATATTCAGGGACGGATGGCTTATATGCGGTGCGCCTGCAGCATTGGAACAGTTTACGGCCGAGAAGCGCCGGACACTTGCGGACTATCTGTCTGAAGCCGGGGCAGGGAGCATGATCCGGAGCTCGGGAACCGTGTTCCAGATGTACAGCTCGGCAGCATCCCCGGTGGTCCTGTCCATCGAGCCTGGCGAGACATCTTTCCTCATGAACATCGAGGCTCTGCAAGTGAAATTTACCGGAATCAATGAAGATGCGCCGGCCTTGGCAAAGGATACCGTCGTCACGGTTCCGTCCGGACCTTTCAAGGTGAAGAACTGCGCCACAGGTAAGACGAATCTTTTCGCGCAGCAATCCAACAACTGGCTGGTACTCAAGGATGAAAAAGGTAAAGGATTGTGGGGAGTCCAGTTCGGGTCGCCAATATGTGGAGCGGTCTCGGAAATCGACTACTTCGGAAACGGCAAGATACAATTCCTGTTCGCTTCGGGCTCCAAGCTGTATCTCATTGACAGACTTGGCCGGTTCGTGAAGCCGTTCCCGGTGGAATTGGGCAAGGAAGTCCTCATCGGCCCGGCGGCCTACGATTTCTCGGGCGCGCACGCCTATACGGCCATGGTCCTGCACAAGGACAATACAATCGGAATGTACGATCTCCATGGGAAGACTCCTTCTGCATGGAAAGGCATAAAATCAGAAGAAACCATCAAGTCATTGCCGGAACTTCTCCGCGTCAAGGGGAAGCGGTTCTGGGTAGTCAGGACATCGGTCAGGACCGTCATCTACGGTTTTGACGGCGGAAGCCCTGTCTACAATCCGGGAGGGAACAAGATGCTCCGCCCTGATGCCAAAATCAAGGTTAATGACAATGGTTCTGTCTCCGCTCTCTGCCACGACGGCAAAGAACGTGTATTAAAACTTTGAAAATCAATCAAAAATGGAATTTCATTCAGTAAACAAACTCCTTGAAGAGAGTTTCAGGGAAAACTGGGATCGTCCGGCATTGTCGAACTACAAGGGTCAGGATCTGGCCTACAGGGACGTCGCAAGACGTATTGCCAAACTTCATATCGCTTTCGAGCAATGCGGTCTGGTAAAGGGTGACAAGGTAGCCATTTGTTCTAGAAACCAGGCCAACTGGGGAGTCAGTTTCCTCGCTGCATTGACATACGGTGCGGTTCCTGTGCCGATTCTTCACGAGTTCAAGCCGGGTAATATCCATTACCTCGTGAACCACTCGGAAGCTAAAGTGCTGTTCGTGGACGATGTCATATGGGAAAACCTTTCCGAGGCGGAAATGCCGGGACTCTATGTGGTTGTCCAGATCAATACTTTCGGTTTCCTTTATTCGAAGACCGAGGAAATGTCCCAGATCCGCGAGCATCTGAATGAAAGCTTCGGACATAAATATCCGAACAATTTCGGCCCGGAAGATTTGAATTACTATGAGGACAGTCCGGAGGAACTCGCGCTTATCAATTATACCTCAGGTACTTCCGGTTTCTCAAAGGGCGTGATGGTTCCGTACCGCGCACTCTATTCCAATATCGAATTCGCCCATGTCCAGGCGATGCCGCAGCTCGACAATACCGCTGATGTAGTGTCAATGCTGCCGTCAGCCCACATGTACGGAATGATGTTCGAATTCCTTTTCGAGATGACCATCGGCGCCCATGTGCACTTCCTTACACGTGTGCCTAGCCCGAAGATCATCATGCAGGCATTTGCCGACATCAAGCCTAGCGTCATCATTGCGGTACCGCTCATCATCGAGAAGGTATACAAGTCCAAGCTCAAGCCGATTCTCGACCGTAACAAGATGATTATGAACCTGCCTATCATTGACAAGGTGATTCAGAAGAAGATTCTCAATGAGCTTGTCAATGCTTTCGGAGGTCGTTTCTATGAGGTCATCATCGGCGGTGCAGCCTTCAATCCGGAGGTTGAGCGTTTCTTCCATAAGATAGGATTCCCTCTGACAGTCGGTTATGGTATGACCGAGTGTGCTCCGATTATCGGATACGTGGACTGGAAAGATGCAAAGCTTTATTCTTGCGGACGTTCCGTAATGAATATGGAAATCAAGATTGATTCCCCGGATCCTGAAAATATCCCTGGCGAGGTGCTCGTTAAAGGAGCCAATGTGTTCCTCGGATATTACAAGAATGATGAGGCTACCGCAAGTGTATTCGACAAGGACGGATGGTTCCACACCGGAGACATGGGAGTTATGGACAAGGAAGGTTTCCTCTTCCTTAAAGGACGTTCCAAGTGCATGATTCTCGGCCCTTCAGGACAGAACATCTATCCTGAGGAAATCGAGGGCGTGGTAAACAATGTTACCTATGTCGTTGATTCTCTGGTGATTGAAGACCATGGAACACTCGTTTCCCTCATCTACCCGGACTATCATCAGGCAGAATTGGACGGCCTCAGCAAAGAGGAATTGGAAGCCAAGATACAGGAAACTCTCCCTGAAATCAACAAGCAGATTCCTAACTACGCCAAGATCGCCAAGATAGAGTTCCTGCCGGAAGATTTCGAGCGTACTCCGAAACGTAGCATCAAACGTTATCTTTACCAGAGAAACTAAAGCATTGATATGCAGAAATTTGATCGAAGCTATCTGAAGATGGCGGAAATTTGGGCGGAGAACTCATATTGCAAGCGACGCAAGGTGGGCGCCCTCATTGTCAAGAACAATATGATCATCTCGGACGGGTACAATGGAACCCCGTCCGGGTTTGAAAACATTTGCGAAGACGAGAACGGTGTCACGAAGCCGTATGTGCTTCATGCCGAGGCCAATGCCATCACGAAAGTTGCCAAATCCGGAAACAGCAGCGAGAGTGCCACCCTTTATGTGACAGCGTCTCCTTGCATTGAATGTTCGAAACTCATCATTCAGGCTGGTATCAAGCGTGTCGTGTATCGTGATGAATACCGATTGCAGGATGGCCCGGATCTGCTCCGCAAGGCAGGCATAGAAGTTGAACAGGTAGACGTCGATTAATGAATATTTTTTATGACTGAAAGAGACAAGTCAAGTACTTTAGCTGCCGTGCTCGGAATTGTTTTGGGAATTCTGGGTACGGTATTGTTTTTTACGGTTATCGGCAAGCCGGCGCGTATGTCCGGCAACTATAACAATTGGAGAAAGCTGAATCTGGTCCTACAGGAAATCCAGAAATGTTATGTGGACACCGTGGATGTGAAGAAAGTGACCGACGCGGCTGTAGTAGCTTCATTGGCAGCGCTTGACCCGCATTCCGTTTATCTGCCGCCGGTGGAACTGGAGAAATCACAGACCGAACTGGCCGGCAATTTCGACGGTATCGGCATACAGTTCAATGTCCCTAATGACACGGCGATTGTTCTGGAAGTCATCCCGGGCGGTCCTTCCGAAAAAGTCGGACTCCAGCCGGGAGACCGCATCCTGAAAGTGGACTCATGCAATATTGCGGGCGTCAAATTTCCGCAGGACAGCATGGTGCGCCGCATGAAGGGACGTGCCGGAACAGAGGTCGGGATTCTCGTGAAGAGGGGAGAGGAGAAGATTCCTTTCAATATAAAGCGCGGGAAAATCCCTATGCATTGCGTGGATGCAGCATTCATGATCAATGACACCACCGGCTACATCCGTCTTTCCAAGTTCTCCCGCACGACTTTCGTGGAGGTTTCAGCTGCTGCCGAGAAACTTCTTGACAATAATATGAAGCATCTGGTTTTCGACTTGCGTGACAATTCCGGAGGCTATCTTGATCAGGCACTCCTGCTGTCCGACATGTTCCTCGAAAAGGGAGATGAGATAGTTTATCTTCAGGGCCTTCACCAGAAACGTGAAGATTACAGGGCTGACGGCAAGGGAATCCTGAAGGACGTCCGCCTGTCCGTGCTCATGAATGAGAACTCTGCTTCTTCCAGCGAGATTTTTGCCGGGGCAATGCAGGATAACGACCGAGGTACTATCGTAGGCCGCCGTTCCTATGGAAAGGGCCTTGTCCAGGAGTCCCGTTTCTTCAGCGACGGTTCAGGTATAAGGCTGACGATTGCACGTTTCTATACTCCTTCAGGAAGATGTATCCAGAAGCCATATTCGGATGATTACCAATATGATATCTATAAGAGATACGCTGATGGCGAGATGTTCGACAAGGACAGCATCCGTATAGACAGCACGGAAATCTATTATACCGTATCAGGTCGTCCTGTCTATGGCGGTGGCGGTATCGTGCCGGATGTTTTCGTTCCGATGGATACCACAGCGGCCACGAAATACTTTCTGAAATGTAACAGGAAGGCTAGCCAGATGCGTTTTGCATCTTCGATTTTCGACAAATATGGCAAGCAGCTCAGTGCGATAGATGATTTCGCCAAGCTGAATTCCTTCCTGGACGGGCTTGACATTTCCAGGAGATTCCAATCTTATGCGGCATCAGTTGACGGTATAGTCGCAGCGCCGGGTGAGTGGGAAAAGACAGCCCCATATATACTCCCGCAGATACGGGCCCTCATCGGAAGATACTCCAAACTAGGTGAAAATGCCTTCTACAAGATATATCTTGACATTGACAATGTCGTGAAGGCTGCGGTGAATTAGGGAAAAGACAACTTGCAGAAAAAAATTATTGCGCGATAAACTGGTAGATTATATCTCCAGTCTGTTTGGAAGGAGCGGTAGGCGATGACGAGAAAATCGACATCCTTGCCGCTCTTATTGCGAAGTCACGGAGGCACTTGTCATCTGATGAAACTTCGTCCAATACCCTGGCATCCACTACTTTACCGGCATTGTTCACTGTAATCACGACAGTCACCATGCCTCCTCCGTAGCACCTGTATGCCGGTATCGGAAGGTGGCTGGCTTTCCTGTTGTCCAGATGCCATGACAGCACAGAAGGTCCGCTATAAGTCTTGTCTGACGCCTTGTCGTCTTTTTTCTGTGTCTTTGAAGGCGTTTCTACGAAATCATCATTGCTCAATTCTGCTTTCGGGCCGTTTTTCAGGTCCTTGGCAAGTTTTTCCGCATCAGCGTAGAGCTTCTCCGCATCGGTGTTGCGGTCATCCTTGAGGGCGCCCTTGTTTCGCGACGTGGTGGTGTTCCGGAATTCCACACCTGACATGCCGGCCAGCATACGGTCCACTTTCGCCGCAATAAGGTCGTCCACCTTCTTCTCCACTTCCTCGTCGAAACGCTGTTTTTTCTCCCTGGCCTCGATTTCTTCCTGCTTGGTGAAGTCTATGACAAAAGAGTTCTCCTTTTGCAAGGAAAACCCTATTTGTGCTATTAGCAGGACAATCAGAATCACGAGGTGGAATATCACCGTCAGATAAAGTCCTGCCTTATCGTCCCGTGTCAGCATTTTTCTTTTGAAGCGATTTCTCTATTGTAGCTGAAATGATATCTACTGCGACCTTGTTGTGGCCTCCCTGCGGAATGATGATGTCAGCATAACGCTTGCTCGGTTCAATGAACTGCAAGTACATAGGCTTCACCGTCTTGGTGTATCTTTCAATGACGGTTTCCACTGTCTTGCCTCTTTCAATGATGTCCCTGGCCATGACTCTCATCAGTCTGTCATCATCGTCTGCATCCACGAAAATCTTGATGTCCATCTGGTCGCGGAGTTCCTTGCATGTGAACACCAGAATACCTTCGATGATGATGACGTCCGCCGGTTCCACCGTAATGGTTTCGGTCTTTGATCTTGAACATGTTATGTACGAATACACAGGCTGTTCAATGCTTTTTCCCTCCTTCAGTTCCCTGAGCTGTTTGCATAGAAGTTTGAAATCTATGGCATCCGGATGGTCAAAATTGATTTTCTGACGCTCCTCCAGCGGAAGGTAACTTGAATCCTTGTAGTATGAATCCTGAGGTATTACCACGACCCGCTCTTTAAGCTGATGGGTAATTGCATTTACGACTGTTGTCTTTCCGGAGCCCGAGCCTCCTGCTATTCCGATTACAAGCATGTCCCAATCTCTTAAAAATCAGCGTTTCTAGGGGTTCTAGGGAATGGAATTACATCCCTGATGTTGCTCATGCCGGTCACGAACAGAAGCAGTCTCTCGAAACCGAGTCCGAATCCGCTGTGAGGAACTGTTCCGAATCTTCTGGTATCGATGTACCATTCGAGGTTCTTTCTGCTCATTCCGAGTTCATCTATGCGCTTTTCAAGTTTCTCAAGCGAAGCCTCTCTCTCCGATCCTCCGATGATTTCTCCGATTTTCGGGAAAAGCACATCTGTTCCGCGGACTGTCTTGCCGTCCTCGTTCTGCTTCATGTAGAATGCCTTGATGTCCTTAGGATAGTCAGTAAGGATTACAGGTTTCTTGAAATGCTTCTCCACCAGGTATCTCTCATGTTCGCTCTGCAGGTCCACGCCCCATTTTACAGGGTATTCGAACTGCTGTCCTGACTCTTCCAGGATCTTGATTCCTTCCGTATAAGTAAGTCTTACGAACTCAGTGCTGATGACTCCTTTCAATCTCTCGATAAGACCGTCGTCATATTTGTCATTCAGGAACTGGATGTCGTCAATGCAATGCTCAAGTGCGTAGTTTACGAGATATTTCACGAACTCTTCCTCCAGGTCCATGGTCTCATACATGTCGCAGAAGGCCATTTCCGGCTCGATCATCCAGAACTCTGCCAAGTGGCGTGGGGTATTGGAATTCTCAGCCCTGAAAGTCGGTCCGAAAGTATAGATTTCTCCGACTGCCGTGGCACCGAGTTCTCCCTCAAGCTGACCGCTTACGGTAAGGCTTGTCTTCTTGCCGAAGAAGTCCTTGCTGAAATCCACTTTGCCGTTGTGCATCGGAACTTTGGTGAGGTCAAGTGTCGTTACCTGGAACATGTCTCCTGCGCCTTCCGCATCAGACTCGGTGATGAGCGGTGTGTGAAGATATACGAAACCTTTGCTCTGGAAGAACGAGTGGATAGCGAAAGCCATGGCGTTCCTTACTCTCAGGATTGCTCCGAAAGTATTGGTCCTCAATCTCATGTGGGCTATTGTCCTGAGATATTCCAGAGAAGTGTCTTTCTTCTGGAGCGGGTATCTCATCGGGTCGCACTCGCCGTAGACTTCGATGCTTTCAGCCTTGATTTCCACGTGCTGTCCGCTTCCGAGTGACTCTACCAGCTGTCCTCTTACACCGAGACTTGCACCCGTGGTGATTTTCTTCATCAAGTCCTCATTGAAGAGTTCAGCCTCGGCTACAATCTGGATATTATTGATCGTAGAACCGTCGTTAAGTGCTATGAATTTTACTTGTTTGTTTCCTCTCTTGGTCCTTACCCAACCTTTGGCAAGTACCTCCTGACCTGGCTGCATTTTCAGCAGATCCTTGATTTTCGTCCTTACAACTTTTTCCATTGCTATGATGAATTCCGTTATTTCAGCAAAGATAACTAAATCCGTCTTCTTATACAAAAAAGAATCCCGGAGAATTGTTCCCCCAGGATTCTTTCTATGAATTTCAGGTTGACCTTATTCTGCTGATCTGCGTGCCTGATACATGATCTTCAGGGCTGAGCAGCGTCTAAGTTCCTGTTTGATATCTGTTACAATACCCATTCTCACGTCCTGATCCACTTTAAGTACAGTGTTCATGAACTGGCGGTCTGCCTCTGACATCGCGTCACGCTCTGCAGCGATGAAGTCGCGGATGTCGGTAACCGTCTTGAATGAGTCGTTGAGCTGGATACGGGCGTCAGTACCATACTTTGACTGAAGGTTCCTTGTAGGAGGACCCACGTTGATGTATGATGCAAGATCTTTTCTCTCAAGTTTGACAACCTCGGATGCTTCAGGGAGTTTTACGATAACCTTGTCCTCTGTGCTTCTGAGCTGTGTCGTAACCATGAAGAAGAACAAGAGCATGAAGACAATATCGGAAAGTGAACCTGAGGTAATACCAGGGGTTTCTTTTTTCTCTTCTTTACGAAATTTTGACATATTCCTATTCCTCCTGATTATTTACCAACGTTCTTAGGCTCTGCCTCTGAAATGTTCTGAGGGATGCATTTCTTCACAATTGTCTGCTGGTCCTCTGTGAGGTTTGCAAACGGTTTGCCGTAGTTAGACTTCGAAAAATCATCACGAAGTTCGTTCACTGCTTTTACAAGCTCGTTCTGAACTGCGATGTATGCACGATAGCTGGTACCACGGTCGTTCTGAAGAGAGATGACACCCTTGGTCACAGGGTATTTGCCATAGCCTTCGATATCGGTAACGATTCTTTCCGGAAGGTTAGGATCATTGGCCGGGTTGGTAAGGAAAATCTTGATCTTGTCTTTGAGCTGGCTGACATCCATCATTTCTGTACCTGCCAAGAGCCTGTCCTGAGAGTTGATCTTCACGGTGATGAGATTTCTCTTGTTCACCTTCTGGTCTTCAACTTTCTGGTTAGGATCTGGCATAGGCGGAAGACGACGCTGGAGACCTGTCTGTGATCCCATGGTTGTAGTCATGAGGAAGTAGCACAGAAGCAGGAATGCGATATCTGCCGTTGAGCTTGTGTTAAGAGCCGGAGTCTTTTTAGCCATATCTCAAATTATTTATTACGTATTGCACCCATGATTTCACCGAAGATGATGGCTGCAACAGACAGGATTCCGGCGAAAGCTACGATGTAAAGTACTGTATCCGTGAATTTAAGTGTCCCGACGGTCGGCTGCTCAAGCATGCCGATAGCAGGGCTGGCCGGTGCGAGTACGTATGCCAATCCGCAGACAACAGCTGCAGCAACGACACCTACGAGAATTGTGATGAGACTCTTAGGATTGTTGGCAACAGATACTGCGACGCCGAAAACCACAGCGCAGAATGCTGCGATTCCGATCATGGCATAGCACCAGTAGATCAGCGCATTCACTGTGCCGTTGTCACCCTCTGCAGGAGTTGAAGGGAAACCCTTCACCATTCCCCATACGAGGATGCCGACGCTGACAGCGAAGAGCAGCCACATCAGCCATTTGAATATTTTATTAAGATCTTTCATTATGAATGTCCTTATTTAGTCTTAGCTGCGTATTTTGTAAGAACGTCGATGAAGGAGATTGAAGAATCCTCCATATCAGTTGTAAGTGATTCAATCTTGGTGAGGATATAGTTGAAGAACACCTGAAGAATCATAGCTACGATAAGACCGAACACGGTAGTGATGAGGGCGACCTTCATACCTCCTGCGACAACGTTAGGAGAAATGTCACCTGCAGCCTGGATAGCATCGAATGCTGCGATCATACCAACGACTGTTCCCAAGAATCCGAGAGATGGAGCAAGAGCGATGAACAGGGAGATCCATGTCATACCGTCCTCCATGAGGCTCATCTGAACAGAACCGTAAGAAACGATAGTTTTCTCTACTACGTCTACGCCTTCCTCATAACGGAGAAGACCCTGGTAGAAGATGCTTGCAACAGGACCTTTAGTGTCACGGCAAACGTCTTTAGCTGCCTCGATACCGCCTTCAGCAAGAGCGTTCTCTACCTTCTCAAGAAGCTTCTTGGTGTTGGTCTTCGCGAAGGTCAAATAAAGAATTCTCTCGATGGAAAGAGCAAGACCAAGAACGAGTACGAGAGCGATAGGAGCCATCCAGAGAGGGCCACCCTCGATGAACTTAGTCTTAAGCTGCTGATGAAGAGGAACTTCAGGAGCTGCTGCTGTAAGAGCTGCCAGGTCATTTGCTGGAGCTACTGCCTCTGTAGCAGGTTCGCTAGCAGTTTCTGCTGCCTGATCCTGAGCGGCTGCGTAGTTTGCAGATGCGGCCATGATGCCGGCTACTGCCAAAAACATGAAAAACTTTTTCATAATTGTTTTTGTGTGTTTGAAATAATTAAATATTAATGTTTATAAATTTCATAATGCGGCATTCGGGTACAATACACCTACCCGAAATCCGTTGCAATTTAGCAATTAATTTTCATTTGGCAATATTTATTTGGATATTTCTCCTTTCAGGTTACGTCCCATCATTGCCCTCACCCAAGCATTGTCCTGGCTTTTTCCCATAAGATAGAACAGTTTCGCGAGCGCGCTTTCTGTAGTCAGGTCATTGCCGTCGATGACTCCGCTCTCTTCCAAATGCTTGCCCGTCGCGTAGAGATTCATGTTTACCGTCCCTGCAAGACATTGAGTTACATTGACTACGATCTTGTCCATCGCCTTGGCTTCCTCCAGGATGTCGAGGAACCATTTGCTTGAAGGGGCGTTGCCCGAGCCGTATGTTTCCATGATGACCGCGCGCGTTTCCTCTCCGCACAGGATGTTCCTTACGACCTGCGGGGTGATTCCCGGATGAATCTTCAGGATTGATACCCTGGTGTCCAGATTCGTGTTGATGGACAGGTTCTGTAACCAGTCGTTGGGCTTGCGGATATATTCATTGTTGTACCTTATATTTATACCGGCCTCCGCGAGCGGCGGGAAATTCGGTGACTGGAAAGCCCTGAATCCTTCGGAATTGACCTTGGTCGACCTGTTGCCGCGCATGAGGAGCGAGGCGAAGCAGACACAGACCTCCGGTACGGCCGGATTGCCGTTCTCGTCTTTGGCAGAGGCGATTTCTACGGCGGAAATGAGATTTTCCCTGCCGTCCGTACGCGGCACACCGATCGGCAACTGGCTCCCGGTGAAGATTACCGGTTTCGTGAGCCCGTCCAGCATGAAGCTCAATGCCGATGCGGAATATGCCATGGTGTCGGTACCGTGGAGAATGATGAAACCGTCATAATCATCGTATTTATCCTTGATCAGGCAAGCGAGTTTCTGCCACAAGGAAGGCTCTACGTCCGATGAATCTATCGGCGGCTCGAATGAGAAACTATCTATCTTGACAGCGAATTTCCCTATTTCCGGGACCTCTTCGAGAATCTGGCTGAAGTCGAACGGCTTGAGCGTCATGTCGTCCGCGTCCTGTTTCATGCCGATTGTTCCGCCCGTATATATCAGCAGCAATGCCGATTTACGTATAGGTTCGATTTTTTTCATCATGGTATCTGTGTCTTTAGATGCTGATTCTGAATAATTTACATGCATTTTCCGTGGTCTTTGCCGCGACTTCGCCCAAATCTGTGTCCTTTAGCTCCGCCACCTTCCGGGCGATCAGCGGAATGTATGAACTTTCGTTCCTTTTCCCACGGAACGGCATTGGCGTAAGGTACGGAGAATCCGTTTCCAGCAGAATCTTCTCCAGCGGAATCTTCTTCACGCTTTCAGCCACGCCGGCGTTCTTGAAAGTGACGACTCCGCCGATTCCCACTGACCAGTCCCCGTATTTCTGCAACCTCATGAAGGTCTCGTAACTGCCGCTGAACGCATGCATGTTTCCGCGTACACCCAGATGCCTGCATTCTTCCAGTACCCTGAAAAAGTCCTCCGTGGCATCCCTTTCATGGATGTTTACCGGCAAATCCAGTTCCGCCGCGAGCCCGAACTGCGCCTTCAATGCCCTTCTCTGCAACTCTGCACTATCTTTCGAATAATGATAGTCCAGCCCTATTTCTCCGATTGCTATGACATTATGATTGACAGCGCATTCCTTGACCTTCTCCACTTCTTCTTCCCAATTCTCATCCACGGAACCGGGGTACAGGCCCGCCATGTTCCTGAAAACTTCCGGAAACCTGTCGCCAAGTTTCAGCATTCCGTCCCTTTCGCTGCTGTCAATGTCCGGCTGCAGGATGATCTTCACCCCGGCGGCCAATGCCCTGCCTACAACTTCTTCCTCCTCGCCCTCGAAGGCAGGATCGTACAAATGCGCGTGCGTGTCTATAAATATGTCATTCATGAATGCAAATTTATACAATTTTCGGGTTAATGCTGCACCCGCCGAGCAGGTCACATGAAATTATCCTGTCACATTCCAATATTCCGATGATGGACGCGACTTTCCGGTATGGCATTCCTGTCAGTGAGCAGATGTCTTCTGCGCGGATATCCCTGTTCCTGTCTATCGCATCAGCGACTGACGCGATGTCCATTGCTTCGTCGGCAGTTCTCTCATCCCTGTATTTCATCTGTACGAAGGTCCGGATATCTTTCGGGGCTTTTTCCTTGGACGCCCCGAGTCCCAGACTGTCAATGAACAATTCCGGGTCGGTCACCGGCTCCGCAATCTTCAGACGCAGCAGTTCGTTGCACCCCGCCGAGCAAGGGTCGTCTATCCGTCCCGGCAATGCGAATACGTCCCTGTTATATGAATAGGCCAGCCTGCATGTCATGAGCCCGCCTCCCTTTTTCTTGGATTCTATCAGCAGTACCGCCTTGCTCAATCCGGCAATGATCCGGTTTCTTCTGAGGAAATTGATGGCAAGAGGCGTGGTTTTCGTCGGATAATCCGTAATCAGCCAGCTTTCTTCGGCATTGCAGATGCGGTCAGCCAGAAATCCGTGCCTGAACGGGTATACGCCGTCTATTCCGGTAGGCATTACCGCGATGGTGGGCAGCCCGTTGTCCAGTGCCGCCGAGTGTGCCGTCGCATCTGTCCCTATTGCCAATCCGCTGATAATCACAGGCTTGATTTGCGCCCTTCCCAATGCCGCGACTAGCCGGTTGCACCATTCTGTGCCGTAGCTTGTAATGTCCCTCGTCCCGATCACTCCGATTGCAGGCCTTCCTCCGTCCAGTTTCTCAATCGGTGTCTTACCTTTAATATATAGGCCTATCGGCGGGTCCTCGCATTCGCGGAGCATCTGCGGATACCGGCTGTCGCCAATGCAGATGAAACGGCTTCCTGAATCTTTCAGCCCTGTCAATTCTTCCGCGCTTTCCTGGAGAGCCTTGCCTGAAATGAGACCGGTGTATTTCGACCCGTATCCGAAGAACCCGGAAAGCTCCTTTTTGTTTGCCCTGAAAATGTTTTCCGCGCTTCCGAAATGCCTTATCGCCTCAAGCCCGGTTTTAGGAGAAAAACCGAAAATTTTGTTCAATGCGCACCACGGCGCAAGAAAGTCAATGTCGTCATAGTTGTTCATAAGATCAGTCTTTTGGAGGCCAAGTTATGCAACTATATCATTAAAACAATGAAAAAGTGGCCTTTTATGGGATTAAAAAGCCACTTTTTTATGATTTTTATGTGTTTTGCGAAAATTTTTATATGCCGTGTGACAATTTTTATATTATCAGCAGCGCGTCACCATACGGACCGAACTTGTATTTTTCTTCCAATGCGGTCTCATAAGCCTTCTTCACGAGGTCATATCCGCCGAAAGCAGCCACAGCCATGAGCATGGTCGAACCCGGAAGATGGAAGTTGGAAACGATGGCGTTCGGGATTGCGAACCTGTACGGAGGGAAGATGAACTTGTTCGTCCATCCGTCATAAGCCTGCACCTCGTCATTTGTCGTGACGTATGTCTCCAGTCCTCTCATTACGGTCACACCGACTGCCAGGACCTTGTGGCCCTCACGCTTCGTCTTGTTGATGATTTCTGCGGCTTCAGGTGTGATGATGAGCCTCTCGGAATCCATCTTGTGCTTCGACAAGTCTTCCACATCTACTTTCCTGAAGTAGCCGATACCCATGTGCTCGGTGATGAAAGTCTTGTTTATATCCTTGAGAATCATCATGTTGAACAGCTCGCGGCTGAAATGGAGACCTGCTGCCGGTGCTGAAACCGCACCCTCGTGCTCTGCGAAAATCGTCTGGAAATTCACATTGTCATCAGCGGTTGCCTTAGGCTTGACCCATTTAGGTACAGGAAGTTCGCCGAGGCTGAACAGCGTCTGCTTGAACTCGTCGTACGGTCCGTCGTAGAGAAAACGCAAGGTACGTCCTCTGGAAGTGGTATTGTCAATGACTTCGGCTACAAGGCTGTTGTCATCTCCGAACTGCAATTTGTTGCCGATACGGATTTTTCTGGCAGGTTCTACGATTACATCCCAGAGCCTCTGCTCCCTGTTCAGTTCGCGAAGGAGGAATACTTCGATATCAGCATCGTTTTTCTCCTTTTTTCCGAGAAGTCTGGCCGGAAATACCTTGGTATCATTCAGGACGAAGGTGTCGCCTTTTCCGAAATAATCAGTAATGTCTTTGAAAATCTTGTGCTCTATCTCGCCTGTGTCCTTGTGAAGAACCATCATGCGGCTCTCATCTCTCCATTTGCCGGTCGGTTCATGGGCAATGTCATTCTTCAGTGAAATAGGAAACTGGAACTGTGATAACTTCATTGTAATGTCTAAATATATAAAGTCAAACTAATATATATACGATTGAAAATCAAATTTGTTTCATCGTGACTTGATATTTCCGGAAATATTGCGGATTTTTATTAAGTTTGCAGGATACTAATGATTTTTCAGATGCACAAGATATATTTTGATTGGCGTTCCATCGTAATCTGCACTCCGGAAGAATCCGCATTGACGGACCCCAATGCCGTGGAATTTCACGCCGGAAACCGGATTGACCTCGGCAGGTTGGTCAGGATGTTCGAGGTTTCATCGACATTGGACCGGATCTACATCCCGACAGACGACCCGGAGCAATGCTACCGCAATGTCTGCGGCGAGTTCAAGGAGGTCAATGCTGCCGGCGGCCTGGTTTCCAACAGACGCGGCGACTACCTGCTGATCAGGAGGGACGGGCTATGGGACCTTCCGAAGGGACATCAGGAGGCCGGGGAAGATATAAGTGTCACGGCATTGCGCGAAGTGCAGGAAGAGACCGGCGTGAACGAATTGGAACTCGGTGACCTGATCTGCGTGACGGACCATTGTTATCTGAGAAACGGATTGTGGCATCTGAAGCACACATGGTGGTATCACATGAATTACATGAATCCTGTAGATCTGACGCCTCAGACAGAGGAAGACATAACCAAGGCCGCGTGGGTAGCGAAATCCAGTCTGCCGCCATTTCTGAAAAATACATATCCTTCCATCCGGGAGGTATTTCTGAATGCCGGACGCGGTGTCTGAATGTCGGTTGCATTGTCACGAAAAATGGCTAAATTTGTGGATGTTTTAATATAAGAACATTATGAACGAAGTATCAGTTGACAAGAAACTCGCAAAGTCCCTCATGGACATCAGCGCGGTTCTTCTACGTCCTCATGACCCTTTCACATGGGCATCCGGATGGCATTCTCCGATATATTGCGATAACCGCAGGATCCTTTCCCATCCGGAACTGCGCTCCCAGGTAGCTGAATGGCTTGCACAGAAGGCCATGGAACTGTACCCTGAGGCTGAGGTAGTTGCAGGTGTAGCTACAGGTGCTATCGCCCATGGCGTACTTGCCGCTGACAGGATGCAGAAACCTTTCGTATATGTCCGTCCCAAACCGAAGGACCATGGAACCGGTTCCCAGATCGAAGGGGAATTGGAGCCGGGACGTAAAGTCGTTGTCATCGAGGACCTTATCTCTACCGGTATGAGCAGTCTGGCTGCGGTGAAGGCTCTCCGTGATGCAGGTGCCGAGGTGCTCGGCATGGTTGCCATCTTCACATATGGATTCGACATCGCCGCAAAGCGCTTTGAGGAAGAGAAAGTCAAGCTCGATACATTGTCCAATTATTCGGCACTGGTGGAAGTCGCAGGCGAGACAGGTTACATTACACCTGCTGCCAAGGAACTTCTTCACGAATGGAGGAAGAACCCGTCCGAGTGGGGACGCTAATTATATAGGTATATGGAGATCAAGAGCAAGCACAGATCGGTGGCGCGTGCACCATATATGCTTTACATGCCGTTTTCGGACATGCGCAATTTCGTGGCCATGCTTCCGGAAGACAAGAAACAGGGTGTGGAAGCCGACTATGACACTATCCATGCCACCGTGCAGGGGTTCAATGTCGGCGTAAGGGTACATGAGCGTGTGCCTTATTCCAGAATCACTTACAAGGATGACGGAGCGCCGTTCCAGTTTACCGTAGATATCTGTTTCGATGCTGACGGCGGAAATCCTGACAGCACTGACTTTCATATCGACATCGAGGCTGACCTGAACTTCATGATGAAGATGTTGCTCGGCTCAAAGCTGAAGGATGCCGTGGACAAGATGGTGGATGCCGTCGCCGACATGGCAGAAGGAAAAATGCCTGAGGGCTTCGATCCGTCAATGTTCCCTGACGGCATGAACCCATACGGGAAAAACTGACGGCCCTGATGACATTCAATCCGACTTTTGAAGAATATCTTGCCGAGGCGGCGGGGGAGAACAATGCCCGCGTCGCCTTGGATGCGTTATCCGGCCCGGCTTCCGTATCGGTCCGGCTTAACCCTTCGAAAGCGGACAAGCCATGGGACAATGCCGCCGGACAGATAGCCGGCACCCCGACATCTCATGTGGAATGGAGTCCGTGCGGCTTCTTTCTGCCTGAACGTCCGGTATTTACGTTGGACCCGCTCATGCATGCAGGCTGCTATTATGTGCAGGATTCTTCGGCAATGTTTGTCGGCAATGTGTTCCGACATGTTCTGGAGCAGGTACTTGAGATACATGACGGAACACGTCCGTTGCGGATTCTGGATTTATGTGCTGCGCCCGGCGGCAAGACCACGGACATCGCAGCCTCGCTCAGAATGTCAGGTTGTCCGTCCTGGATCCTGGTTTCCAATGAGATAATGAAACAGCGGGCCACCGTTCTGGCTGACAATGCCGGTGTATGGGGCGACCCTTCCGTCGTGGTCACATCCGCTGACCCCAAGGCGTTTGCATCGATGCCCGGATGGTTTGACATCATCGTCGCCGACGTTCCATGCTCTGGAGAAGGCATGTTCCGCAAGGACGAAGAGGCTGTCGCCCAATGGTCTGCGGACAATGTTGCCCTGTGTCAGGCGAGACAGCGCCGCATATTGGCGGACGTATGGCCTGCATTGGCCCCTGACGGCGTGATGATTTACTCCACATGCACGTTCAACAAGTTCGAGAATGATGTCAATGTGGAATGGGCGGCCTCTGAATTGGGGGCGGAAGTCATGGCTCCAGCCATTGACAGTCAGGGAGTTCTGAAAACGAATTGCGGATTCAGTCTGATTCCGGGTCTGGTTCCCGGTGAAGGACAATATTGCGCGGCGTTGAAAAAGACAGGCGGACCCGATTACGGTTCCGGAAAATCGCAGGTCCGCGCACGGAATGTGAAGGAGCCGGTGCTGCCGAAAAACATCGCTTCAGGAATACGGGATTGGTTCAATGAGCCTGTGACGCTTGCATTGAAAGGAGATATGATAATCGCTGTTCCGGAAGCATTGGGGCTGGAAATCAAACAGTTGGATTATCTGCATCCTCTTTTGCGGGGCACTGCCGCAGGACAGTTGAAAGGAAAGGACATTGTCCCTGATGCCGATCTCGCATTGAGCATAATCTTTGCGAGGGGAGTATTTCCTGAAGCCGAATTGACGAAGGAACAGGCGTTGGCCTTCCTTCATAAAGATACATTGACATTGACCGGAGCCGAAAGGGGGTTTGTGCTGGTTACGTATTGCGGGCACCCTCTTGGCTTCGTGAAAAACCTCGGAAACCGCTGTAACAACCTGCACCCGCAGAATCGGCGTATCCGGATGAATATTTGACAGTTATGCGTAGATTTTTGACTATTGCCGCGGCTTTCGCGATTTCTGCTGCCGCCATGTTTGCACAGACGCCGTCGGCCAAGGAATTCAATGACCGTTATCAGCTTCTGGTTTCGAAACTCGGCCCTTCAGGCGTGGGAATCGAGACGTTGCTCGACAGGTGGGCTGCCGCTTATCCTGATGATTCTGAGATGCTTATAGGCAAGTTCTCTTATTATATGGACAAGTCCAGGACAACATCTGTAGTCAAAAAGGACCAGAAACGGTATCTCGGGGAAAATCCTGTGCTCACGTTGAAGGACAGTACCGGAAATGACGTGTACTATTTTCAGGAAGACACTTTCGATGACGAGTTGTTCGGTCAGGCGCAGAAAGCATTGGAGAAGGCCATACAGCTGAATCCGGACAGGCTGGACATGCGCATTCTCAAGGTAGCGTCGCTTATCGGATATGAGAAGGAAAGCCCTGACATGGCACTTTCGGATTTGAAGTCGCTCATCATCTACAATGAAACCCAGCATCCGCAATGGGAATATCCGGGCGTGGAAAAAGTGGACGAGACATTCTTTTCCGCGACCGTCCAGGAATATTGTTATCTTTTCTTCCGTTATGCTTCTCCGGTTTCCTACGAGGCTTTCCGTGAGTTGTCCGCCACGATGGTATCTTACCAGCCGTCAGACGTGCTGTTCCTCGATAACCTCGGGTCGTACTATCTGGTAGTGAAGCATGATAACAAGACTGCGCTCAAGTACTATACTAAAGTTCTGAAAATCAAGGCAGATGATATTACGGCCATCAAGAATATCATCATTATGGCGCGTAATTCCGGCAATGTGAAATTGGAGAAGAAATATCTTCCTCTTCTCGCCAAGTACAGTACCTCCGAAAGCGAAAAGATGTCAGCCCAAGCAAGACTGGACTTTTTGAACAAGAAGTAATCTGCACGCCTCCGCCGCATTGAGAAATACATAAAAGTATTATCTTTGTAGTTTGTATGAAACGCATTTTATCGAAGATATCCAAGATATGGTTTCCAGCGCTGCTGGTCGGCATCGTTGCTTTGCAGGGATTTGCGGCTGACTGGTCACGTGCAGTTGAGGCGGGATTTCCATGGACCGGAAACTGGAGCGAAAATTCTACGCTTCAGGACACGGTCATATACCATAATGACATATATACCAAGTTCAGGTCGGAATATGATAGGGCAATGGCGGATTCTGCCGCTGCCGACACGTTGGGGCTTGACAGCGCCGAGATGTTCATTTCTGCCAGGGATACGATGAAAGTTCCTGATTCATTGCGATATACGGACCCTTTCAGATTCAAGTACTACGTCGCCATAAAGGATTCATTGACCCATGTCATTGTCAGGGATTCATTGAAACAGGCCGGCGACAGCCTGGATTGGCCGAAGCTGGATTCGCTTTATCTGGCGGACTCGACGGAGACGGCGATACGCAAGTTCAACGAGTGGTACGCTTCACTGGACAAGGCTGCGAGGAAGAAATATGACTTCGAGCAGAAAATGAAGGTGCGTCAGCACATGATTGACAGTATGCTCAATGCGAAGGACAGCCTCATGGCGATACGGGACAGCATCAGGGAGAACACGCCGCGCATCCTGGAGACGTTCTCCGTTCCGGATTCCATGTTCTACAAGAGGATATTCACCTGGAACAAAGGACGTTACTTCAATGATGTCGTTCCTCATGATATAGATACGTCATACAACTACTATTATAATGACTATCCGTTCATGCGGAAGGACCTGAACGTCTCGTATCTGGGAATTGTCGGTTCGGCAGTCCAGACATACAATTTCCGCAAGCGCAAGAGCGTAGAGGGAGTGTCGTTCTACGAGCCGTACGAATGTTATTCATATAATCCGTACACCGCGCCGATGTACAATTCCAAGACCCCATATACGGAACTTGCATATTGGGGGACGCTTTTTGCCAATGACGAAAGGGCTGAGAATGACTTGCATATCATGACCACGCAGAACATTTTCCCGTCTTTCAACTTTACTCTGGAATATGACAGGGTGGGTGCGAACGGTATGCTGGAAAATGAGAAAGTGGACAACAGGACATTCATGGCTGCGGTGAATCATCTCGGAAAGAAGTACCAGATGCATGGCGGTTACATCTACAACAAGATGTCCAAGGGGGAGAACGGAGGCATCGTGGACAATTTCTGGATAAGGGACACGACGGTAGGTTCGAGGGAAATCGACGTGCGCCTCAAGGATGCATCCACATTGATAAAGAAAAATACCGTTTTCCTGGACCAGACATATCGTATTCCGTTCAATTTCATCCAGAAGATGAAAGACCGCAAAGTCCTGAAAAAGGAGAATGCGTACAGGGACAGCGTCATTGCCACCGGCGACAGCATTGCGATAGCTGCAATGGAGGTGCTTCTGGCCGAGAAACAGGAGTCGCGCGCGGCGAAGTCGGCGGATACGCTGAATACTGATATCACGACCGCTTTCATCGGGCATTCAAGCGAGTATTCTACTTACAGGAAGATTTACGAGGACAAGATAGGGCTGGAAGATACCGAGGCCAGGAACCTGTATAACAATAAGTTCTATATCAATCCCACCGCTTCGGCCGACTCGATCCGTGTCATGAAGTTCGAGAACAAGCTGTTTATAAAATTGCAGCCATGGGCGAGCGACGCCATCGTGTCCGCCATCAATGTCGGTATCGGTGACAAGTTGATGAACTATTACATGTTCACGCCGGACAGCTATCTTTATAAGAAGAAAGGCAACACGGTGTGGAACTCGACTTATCTCTATGGCGGTGTGAAAGGACAGTACAAGAATTATTTCCAATGGGATGCCGACGGATACTACACTTTCCTCGGAAAGGAAATCAATGATTTCGGCATTGATGCGAATATGGGATTCAATATCTATCCGTTCAGGCGCTACCGCAAGAGCCCGATTTCTTTCAATGCCCATTTCGGCACGAATCTGAAGGAGCCTGACTATTATCAGCAGCACTATTATTCGAATCATTATAAATGGGACAATGATTTCAGCAAGATTTCCACGACGACGCTGGACGGTACGATCAGCATTCCGCATTGGAAACTGAACATTGATGCCGGCTGGACGCTGATAAAGAACCATATTTATTATGACGGGCAGGCGATGGCGCAGCAGGAAGCATCCGCCGTCAGCGTGTTCAATGTCGCTTTGACCAAGAATTTCAAGCTCTGGGGGCTGCATTTTGACAATCAGGCATTGTTCCAACTGTCCTCGAATAAGGACGTCATACCGCTGCCGATGGTCGCCGTCAATGCGCGTTGGTATTGGCAGTTCAATGTCGTGAAGAAGGTCATGCAGATGCAGATAGGTGCCAATGTGACCTACAATACGAATTGGTATGCGCCGGGATATAGTCCCGCATTGGGAATGTTCTATAACCAGAAAGTTGAAAAATACGGAAATTGTCCGTATATTGACGCGTTCGTGAATATCCAGTGGAAACGTGCATGCATATTCGTGAAGTTCGTCAATGTGGGAATGGGCTGGCCTATGGAACATGCTGATTATTTTAGTGCCCATGGCTATATCAGGCCGCAGAGAGCGTTCAAACTGGGAATTTTCTGGCCATTCTACATGCAGCCGGGACGTAACAAGTCAGTCGGCAATGCAGGTGGAGGCAGTGCAGCCGGAAGTTCTGATTCTTCGGCTTCTTCAGGATTTGGAGGAGGAATGTCAGGATTCGGCGGCGGACTTGGTGGAGGACTGCAGAAATCCAGGTCGTCCTTCTAGAGAAACACTAAAAACCGACGCGAATGAAAATTCATAGGAGGTTGAAAATAGTTTTGAAGTACATGGTCCCTTCCGTCATCGTGATGGTGGGGATACCATTGCTGCAGAAAACTGTCATAGATGGGGATCCGTTCGAAAAAGATGAACTGCGATGCGTGATTTCCACCGATGGCAAATCCCCGATGAACTATGCGGTAGGCTTTGAATATGAGATGCTTACGCTCTTCGCCTGGCAGATGGGAAAGACCGTGGACATATCGCTCGGCGGACCGGAATATCTGGATTCCCTGGCTACCGGCAATGTAGATATCCTTGTCATGCCCTATGCGGATTCATTGGTATACAATCAGGATTATTATGCTTCCGTGCCTCTGGCGGACAGCTGTTCTTGGGTGATTGACGGCAAACTGAGGGTGGAACATAAGGAAATCAATCTCTGGCTGGCGCGTTTCAGCATTTCCGAACAGCAGAAGACCATTGTAGGGCGCTTTGCTCCTGCCTATGAACCTTATGGCAGGGCGCGGAGCGGCAAAACTTACAAGACCCTCAGCCCTTATGATGACCTGATAAAAAAATATGCATCCGTACTCGGGTGGGACAGGTCAATGCTTACTGCACTTATCTGGCAGGAATCGCAGTTTCATATCGAGGCGCATTCCAAGCGTGGGGCAGTGGGCTTGATGCAGATGATGCCACGTACAGCAGGAAGATTCGCTGCGGACGACATGCTTGATCCTGAAGGAAATATCCGTGCGGCAGTCAAGTATCTGAGGCTCCTTCAGAATATGTTCAGAGGCTACGCTGCTGACGATGAAGAACTTACCAAGTTTACGCTTGCCGCCTACAATGCGGGCGAGGGGAGGATTATGGACTGTATCAATTATGCCGCTTCCATTAATGCGCCTCATGGCCGGTGGGAAGACATTGTCGCCATAATTCCTGATATGCGCGAAGATTCCATTCTGGAAGAAGATACCGTGAAACTTGGCAAGTTCCAAGGCTATGAAACCATAAATTACGTCTCTAAGCTTGAATCGTTGAGCCGGACTTTTGCCGGATTGTTGAATTAGGTGAATTACTGTGCCCTGACGGTTTTTGCAGGGTCCACTCCTGATATGAAAAGACATGGAAGGAGGAGCAGAAGCATTATCACTAGATAAGAAACCGCATCTGCGGCCAAAACTTGCAAGACATTGATATTCACCGGGACGAATGAGACGAAATAGTTCTCAGGGTCCAGTCCGATGACGTGTGTGGCATTCTGAATGACGCAGAAAAGAAAGGCAAGAATGTTTCCGGCCGCCATACCTTTAAGGACAACAGACGATGATGTGCGCAGGAAAACGGATGCTATTGACCTGTCCGTCATGCCGAGCGATTTGAGCAGTCCGATTACAGGTATGTTGCGGAAAAGCATTATCAGCAATGCTGAAATCATGTTGAATCCGGCGACGATGGTCATCAGGATCAGGACGAAAAGCACATTGAAATCGATCAGGTCCAGCCAAGAGAAAATTTCCGGATACATGTTCAATGCAGAAGAAGCCACGACCGTATCTTCGTCCTCGGGAGTGTTGAAGAGCACCCTTGCTCCGACCTCCTGTGTCATTTCACGCATCATGTCCCGTGACCGGTATTTGTCTTTCAGTTGGATCTCGATTGCGGAGACCTCATTGCTCTGCCATCCGTTAAGCCGCTGTAAATCATAGAGTCCTGCGTAGACGACCAGCTTGTCATCATTGCCGAGAATGTCCTGATACACGGACTTGACATGAAACTTCCGGGCTTTCACTTTCTCGCCCACGAAATAAGCGGTCAATCCGTCGCCCTCATTCAATCCCAGAATATCCGCCAATCTCCTCGGTACCGAAACTTGAAGACTGTCGCCCCCGTCGGGAGTTCCCTTGAAGAGGACACCGTGAATGTTGCTTCCGTTCTTGACAATGCCGGCGCGGTATATCGCCGGAACAATGCTGCTTATTTCTTCCAATGAGTCCAGCGATGCCATGTAACTTGCATCGGATCTTATTGGAGATGATTCATTTATATAATTCAAATCCGGGGACGTCAGTCTGATATCCCCGGATATGGATGCGATGCCGTTTCGCAGTTCTTTTCTGAATCCCGACGATACGGCTACCGATAAAATCATGATGAAGGAAGCGATGGCTATGGTCACCACCGCTATCCTTCCTTGAAATCGAAGTTTGTGTGATATGAAAGACGATGCGTTCACTACCAGATGTGGACTCTTTCGCTTTCAGGTCTGTACATAGGGTCTCCTTCCTTTATTCCGAATGCGTCGAAGAATTCCTGGAAGTTGCGGAGAGAGACATTGACCCTGTTGACTGCAAGAGAGTGTACGTCGAGTTTGGTGAGGCGTGCCTTTTCTGCATCCCTGATGTTCTGCGCCCAGATGATTGCATATGAGAGGAAGAACCTCTGGTCAGGAGTCATGCCGTCGATCAGGCCCGGATTGTGCTTGCTGATGGCTTTGTGCATGGCGGAATAAGAGATACTGAGACCGCCGTGGTCACCGATGTTTTCACCTACGGTAAGTTGTCCGTTTGCCATGAGGCCAGGAATAATCTCAACTACATTGAACTGGTCTATAAGCACTTGGGCCTTGGCATTGAACTTGTCGGCATCCTCTTTTGTCCACCAGTTCACCATGTTGCCGTCTTTGTCGAAGAGACGTCCCTGGTCATCGAAACCATGTGACATTTCATGTCCGATAACGACACCGATAGCGCCATAGTTTACGGCATCGTCAGCATCCGGATTGAAGAAAGGAGGCTGGAGAATAGCTGCCGGGAAGCAGATTTCGTTTGTGGACGGATTGTAGTAAGCGTTCACGGTCTGCGGAGACATTCCCCACTCTGTCTTGTCCGTCGGCTTTCCGAGCTTGCTCATGTTGTCTGCGACATACCATCTGCTGGCTTCGCGGAGGTTCTCATAATATGGGAGAGCCGGATCAATGTTGAGGGTAGAGTAATCTTTCCACTTGTCAGGATATCCGACTTTTACGGTGAAGTTGTCAAGTTTCTCGTGAGCCTTCACCTTGGTGGAGTCGCTCATCCAGTCAAGCGCGTCAATGTGCTCTCCCAGAGCGGTCTGGAGGTTGGCTACCAGCTCGACCATCTTCTTCTTGGATGATTGAGGGAAGTATTTCTCCACATACATCTTGCCTACAGCCTCGCCGAGGATGCTGTTAGGAACGCTCATTGCCCTCTTCCATCTCGGTTTCTGCTCTGTCACACCGGACATCTGGCGGTTGAAGAAATCGAAGCTGGCATCGTAGAAGTCATCGCTGAGTGCGCCGCATGCGCCCTGAATGAGCTGTCCGGCCATGTAATTCTTGAGCATGTTCAGGTCCGCCTCGGCGAAATAGTTGCTGAATGCTTCGAAGAATGAAGGCTCGTTGACGTTGATTTTCTTCTGGTCAGGAATGTTTCTGGCAGCGAAATAAGCCTTGAAATCGAATCCGGGGTATTTCGCCTCTATCTCTTCAGTGGACATAGGATTGTAGAGCTTCTCCATATCACGTTCCTGGACGCTTGTCCATGAGTTGATTGCGAGTACGTCCTCTACTGCGAGTGCGTTTGCTGCAGCTGTTTCCGGAATAGGAACGCCTGCGAGCTCGAATACTCGTGTAAGGAACTTCTCATAGCCTTTCTTTATCTCGGCATTTTCAGCCTCCGTGTAATAGTCCCTGTCGCCGATGCCGAGACCGCCCTGGCCGATGTAAAGAATCTGTGATTCGCTGTCCATGAGGTCGGACATGACGAATGTGCCGAAGAATGACGATTCTCCGCTGTCATGCAGGTCCGCAATCACTTTTACCAGTTCATCCTTGCTTTCCGCAACCAGAATCTGGTGCAGATATTTCTTCACCGGGGTGAAACCTTCTTCATTCAATTTGAGCGAATCCAGTCCCATCTTGTAGATGTCTGAGATTTTCTGCTCCACAGAGCCTTTCGTTGCCTTCATTTCGGTCATTGACTTGAAAAGGTCATTGATTCTTTTCTCGTTGTTCTCATTCAGATAGTCGAATGAGCCGAAGCGCGCATATTCCGGTTTGAGCGGGTTGTTCTTCTGCCATCCTCCAGTCGCGTACTGGTAGAAGTCAACGGCCGGAGATACGGTAGTGTCAAGGTAGGAAAGGTCTATTGCCTTGACTCTTTCACGATTGCCCTCAGCGCATCCTGCTGCGAGAGCCGTAGCTGCCATGAGCATTGCAATTTTTGTTAACTTGTTCATATATAAATGTTTATGTTTTCTTGACGTCCAAATCTTTGCTAAGTTAGTAATTTTATGCGATATTTGCCTGATTTCTCGGCTGCGGAATGCATGCCGTTTTATTGACAATCAAGATTTAAAATTTTATGAACAGCTTAAATATCAAGTCGTCATTCGCCCGTTATGCTACCGGCACCTTCGGGCTCATTCTAGTAGCAATCGGCGTCGCCCTGTCCATCAAATCGGATCTCGGCACTGCTCCTATATCATGTCCGCCTTATGTGGTTTCTCTGGCGGGACATTTCCAGATAGGCTCATTTACAATCGGCACTGTGGGACAGTACACGATGCTCATGCATCTGATTTTCATTGTCTTGCAAATCTTGCTGCTCCGCAGCCGCTTCAAGCTTGAGCATCTTATGCAGATACCGGCAGCCATCGTTTTCGGTCTTTTGACGGATGCCTCGATATGGGCGTTCAGCTGGGTTTCTGCCAATACCTATGCCATGCAGCTGATCCTCATGGCATTGTCCATTGTCATCACAGCCCTTGGTATCAGTCTGGAGGTGAAGGGCAATGCGTGGATGCTTGCCGGCGAGATGACAGATGCAGCCATCGCAGACTTCATGGGTATCAAGTTCCGCAATGCCAAGATCGGTTTCGATATTTTCCTCGTCGTTGCAGCAGCTGCCATCGCCTGGTTCTGCTTCGGCAATGTCCTTGGAAACGGAGAGGAAAATGTCATCCGTGAAGGAACCGTAATGTCAGCGCTTTTAACCGGTCTCTGCATGAAATTCACTGACAAGGCAGCTGATTGGATGATTCCGGAGTCTGTCAAGAAATATTTGTAAGCCAATGACTTATATATAAACGAACCGCCTCGGGATATGGAACTGGTCCATGCCCGAGGCGGTTTGATTATTTTAGGATTATTTTATTTTTCTTTGGTGAAGAGTGATGCGAAACTGAACATGTCAGCGTCAAATTTGTTGGTAGACCACCAGTTCTCACCAAATGGCGGCTTGTCGTAGTCTCTGAATTCGACAGCGAGACCTTCATCTACGATTGTAAATACTATGGTAGATGAACCCAGCTGCTCCTCTGTCGCGCTGAATGCGCGGTTTGCAGTAGACAGGCTGTAATACATGTTCGTGTGGACGTCATATCCCACAAAACTCATGAACATTGTGCATTCAGATACGGTGTTCTTTCCTGAAACGATTCCTTCAGAAGAGTAATTTACAGGGTTGGCCGGTGTGACAGTTGCTTTTCTGAAGAAATTCAAGAAGTCGCCGCTTCCGCTTGGTGTGAGTGTTACTGAGCCATCGGCTTCTTTAGAGAATGTCAGCTTTAACCCTGTATTGTTCAACGGAAGCAAGCTGGTATCGTCTTCTTCTTCAGAGAAGAACTCCTTCAAATCATCAACATCGAAAACTCTATCGAAAACCCATGTTCCGAGAAGAGCATCAGGAACCTCTACTTTGTATAATGTGAGTTCAAGTTTTTCGTTGTCACCAGGAGTGAAACGAGGCTCTGCTTCAGTGTCGACTGCTATCGTGACTTTGCTTCCGGTAGTGAATCCGTCCTTCAAAGAAAATCTTGCGGTAGCTATGGTCTTGCCCGGCTTCAATACCGCATGTGGAGCTTTACCATCTTCGAAAGCGATATTTGAAACCGCATCTCCTGTAATCTTGAGAGGAATGCTCAAGTCTTCGGAAAGGTGGAGATTGTCACCTGAAACTGCTCCTTTGACATTGATTTTCAAATAATAAGCGCCGACAGCGTCTCCCTTGGTGGTTTCGAATGAATATACGATGATTTCTTTCGGGTCCACACTTACGACGGTCTGGCTTCTTGCTCCTGCCTTGAACCCGACAGGGATTTCAGCAAAACCTACCGAAATGGTTTTATCTGCATCCAGATTGACATTTGTTATGGTGAAAACACTTTCCGTACTTCCGGCAGTGAACGTTACCGCTTCCGGCTCAACCGTATAATCATCACCTTTGACGGCAGTTCCGCCGAATGTCAAAGGAATGGTCATATCTGCTTCCGGAGCTTCAGACGCAATGACTTTAATTTCCATTGTGTTGCTGGAAGACATGACGTAAATCTGTTTCTCAAACTCGATTTTAGGAGTGTCGTCCTTTTCGCATGAAACCAACGACATGGCCGCAACACTGGCGGCCACAAATGTAAGAATCCTTCTAAACATAACTAGTTCGTTTAATTTGTTAATATTCTTTACATTGTCCGGCGCGGGGTGAAACTACTTCGTAGCCTCTTCGTACTCGGCTTTTATCGCCTTCACCTCGTCTCTTTCGGCCTGTGTAGGAACTTCACCTTTCGGTTTGATATAGCTTTTCGAGGCGTCACTCGTCTTAGGCGGAAGTTCGTTATACTTACATCCACAGAGGCTTGCACCGAGACATACCAATGACAAGATAGCAATTATTTTTTTGTTTGTACTCATTTTGCTTAAAAAATATAAGTTAATATACATATCCAGGGTTTTGCACTATATCCGGATTCAGGTCGATGTCCGCCTTATATATAGGTGAAGTATAGAGGTAGGCCTTGGTCGTATACTTCAGGCCATTGCTGATCACCCACCATTCCGGCCTTCCGTTGCGCTTCAGCTCGTACCACCTGTCACCCTCCATATACAGCTCCTTCCGGCGTTCGTCGAAAATCGCCTGCAATACCGGCGTGACCTCCTTTCCGTTGCAGTCGACTTTGATCCTCTCATCCTCACGCACGGCCGGCAGCGATGCTTCCGTCAGGTCGACAGCACCGTTTATCCTGTTGCGTCTCAATTCATTGACCCATTTCAGGGCATTGACATTGTCCCCTTTATGGTAGTAGGCTTCCGCGAGCATCAGAACCATTTCCGAGAGCCTTACACGGCATTCAGGGACCTTGACATTCTTCCTTTTGCTGTCGAAACTTGCAGCATATCTCACGTCCTCCGAAGGATTGGAACCGAACAGCCGTATAAGTTTCGCGCTCGCTGGACGGGATGCCAGGTAGCCCTTCGTGTAGCTGAAATACCAGTCCAGCTCGCTGGAATTGTTGATGTGCGACCTGACCATCACCTCGCCTTTCCTGTCGTAAGGCGCATTGATCATGGCCGCATAATCGGCGGCAGGTGTCAATGTGTAACCGCTATGCTCAATGATGTCATTGCAGAGCGTTATCACGCTGTCCCAATTCTTGCACCAGAACTCCAGTTTCGCCTTGTATGCCTTCAATATCCATGTGGTGAAGATGTATTTCGCATCTGTAGGATTGAACGCAAGTGCTTTATCCAGAAGCTCTTCCGTATATTCGTAAGTCTGTCTCAATGTCCCGCGAAGCGGCTTGGAATTGATGTCGAAATTGTCCACAAGCGGGATTCCCGGCAGCTCGTCGACGCTTTCTTCATCCCATGGCTGGCAGAACTCACGCATCAGGTTATAATAGATGATGCCCTTCATTGCGTAAGCCGCCGAAACGGAACCCTTTGCGATGTCGGAATCCTTTCCTTTCAGATTTTCGATCACGATGTTGCAATCTCTCACCGTTTCCCAGCTGTTCTTGTAGAATGTCTGTCTTCTGTCAATCTCTTCTCCTGCGAAAAACTCCAGGCTGGCGCTCGTGGTTATGTTCGCATCGAGATTGTCAGCACATCCTTCCAAATGCTTGATTACGTCCATGTTGCCTATGACGTACTCGTCACCGCCGCCTTCGATTTCACGCAGGCGGTTATGAATGATCGACGCGAATTCTTCATCAGTTTTCGGGATGATCTCGCCCTGTGGCTGCACATTGAGATAATTTCCGCAGCTGGCGAGAGCGGCAGCCGTCAGTATCAATGTAATTTTATGTCTCATGATAATGCCCTCCTAAAAGTCAATGTTCATTCCGGCGGATACGCTTCTGGTAGTAGGATATGTCGCGCCAGGAATCTCCGGATCCATACCGTCGTACTTGGTGAAAGTGAAGAAGTTGTTCAGCGATACATTGAAACTCAAACCTCTCATTCTCATCTTCTTGACAGCCGCGCCCGGCAGTGAATAGGTGAGGATGATGGACTTGATTCTCAGATATGAATTGTTCTTCAGGTACACGGCGTCTATTATGCTGGAATCCATAGGGTTATATGATGCGAAATTATATTTTCCGTCGAAATAATCGTAGATTCTCGGATATTTCACGCCGGTCGTATGAGTGGCAGTCCATCTGTTCGTACGGTCCTTCTCCACGTTGAGGTGGTTGCCGTAAAGGTCACTGAACTGGGACTGGACCGTCTCCGTGCTCACGCCGCTATGTGAGGCATTGCTGTAGCTTGCCGGATATCGGAAATTCTCGTAAGTCTTGCAGCCGAATGAATATACGCCGCTGATGCTCAGGCGCAGCTGTCTCCATGATGCGCTCAGGTTGAATCCGCCCGTATAAGGCGCAATCGTGGTGCCCAGAAAATATCGGTAATTGTCCGGCTTGTTCAGGTCGGTGGCCGTGCTTATCGTCGCATCCGGACGAAGTTCGAACTGATAAAGTCCTGTGTCACTGGCTATTCCGGCATACTTGCCGCTGAATATCGCGCCGGTCGGATAACCTTCCACATACCGGTCCTTGGAAGTAATGCCGCTCTTGGAAACAGGGTTGTATTTCAGCACCTTGTTATAGTTGTAAGCGAAATTCACTGCAGCGGAGAGCCCCCAATCCTTGGTCTGGATGATTTTCCCGTTCAATGTCAGCTCGATACCGCTGTTCATGATGTCGGCTGCATTGAAATAGACGTGTGTGAAACCCGTCGTGCTCTGGACCGGCGACGAAGTCACCACATCCGTACTCAGACGATAGTAATATTCCGTATTGAGGGTCAGGCGGTCTTTCCAGAGACCGAAATCAAGTCCGGCCTTGGCATCCTGAGTCTTCTCCCAGCCCAGATCCGGGTTCGGTGCAGAAGGGATGGTGCCGAGGTTGAAAGTCTCATCCCCGAAATAGCGGTATTGCTGCTGAAGGTATTGGATGACAAGCAGATGTGAAGTGCTGGTATTGACATCCCCGGTAAATCCGTATGCCGCTCTCAATGTCGCGTGCGACAGGGCAGGCAATGCTTTTTTCATCCAAGCCTCCTCTCCGATATGCCATGCCGCACCCGCGCTCCATGTAGGGTTGAACTGCTTGTTGCTTCCGAAGTTCGAGCTCCCGTCAGTTCTGAACGAAGCATTCAGGACAATGCCCTTGCCCAGGTAGTAATCGGCTGATGCATAGAACGATGCGTATCTCGTCTTGCTGAAATATTCGCCGTTCAGCTTCTCGACCTCGCTCAGCCACTCGTCTTGCGGCCCGCTTATCTGAGGCAGGGAAGTGGTGCCCGTCTTCGGGTCATAGTTGTACCTCTTGGTGAATATCGTATTGGACCCTGAACCGCGCAGCTCGGCACCGGCAAGCAGATTGACGGTATGTGTTTCCGCGAAAGTCTTGTTGAAGGAAAAATGTCCGCGTGCCACATAACTGTTCCTGTTCGTGCGGTTCTGGGAGATGTTGCCGTAAAGGTTCGTCTGCGACCTGTCATCGCTTCCGAGCCTGTCGCGGAATGCGGAATACGAATATTTGTCAATGACTTTGTCCGTGGAATTGTTTGAATACGAATAAGATACAAGCCCGACGAAATGCAGCGGCTCTATAATTCTGAAATCGGTCTGCGCCCTGAACGTGCCGTTCGTATTGGCGGTCTTGCTGTAGTTCGAATCCAGTTCGCGGATGATGTTGAAGCCGTTTTTCGGCATCACCTGCTCGGCTCCGCGCCCGTTGTAATATCCTAATGTGAACCACGTGTTGTCCGCCGCGTAGGAGCCGTCCGCATTGTACGCCCGCTCATAAGGATTCGAAAAGAATGCGTAATAGAACGGGTCCACCGTCGAATACGGCATCTTCGATTCCTGCCGTGCGGCTTCCATTCCCACGTCAATGCGTGCCCAGTCGGTAGGGGTCAATGTCATTTTCGCATTGACATTATATCTGCGGTAGTCGTTGTGGATGAGCATTCCGTCCTCGTCGTTGAGGCCGAGGGCGACGTAGTATGTGCTTTTTCCGGAGCCGCCGCTGAGCGAGAGGTGGTGTCCTTGCGAGAACGAATTGCGGAACAGCAGGTTATACCAGTTCGTGTCCACGTTCCGCAGTGACTCTATGTATTTGTCCTGCGCTGCCTTGTCGCCTTTCATCGACGCGAAATCGCCGAGTCCCGCACGGATCTGCCCGACAATTCCGACGACCGGATAGATTACCGTGTTGTCCGTCAGCGAAGCGGCATATTTTGCAGCGGAAAATTCGTTCCAGAGTTCATCCTCCCACGAAAGTTTCTCCGATGAATTCATCAGGTTCAGGCTGCGCTCCGGCTTGAAGGACCAGGAAAATGTGTTGTTGTAGCTGATGCGCATCTTCCCGGCTTCGCCTTTTTTAGTGGTTACGACAATGACTCCGTTGGCTGCCCGTGAACCGTAGATGGCTGCGGCCGCTGCGTCTTTCAGGATCGTAATGCTCTCTATATCATTAGGATTGATATTGCCGATGCCGTTTACGAAGATGTTGTCGAAACCGCCTGTCGCAAGCTGTTCGCTGCTGAGAACCGGAGACTCGCTCTGAAGAGGCACGCCGTCCACGACCCAGAGCGGGGCGCTGGAACCCGTGATGTTGTTGGAGCCCCTGATGGTGATCTTGGCCTGCGTTCCAGGCTGTCCGGACAGGGATTTGATGCTCACGCCCGCCACTTCTCCCTGCATGAGCGCATCTACGGAAGAAATCGCCTTGGCTTCGAATTTCTCCGAGTTGAGCACCGCCACGGAACCTGTTATGCGTTTTACGGAGGTCTGGGCATATCCGGTCACGACCACCTGGTCGAGTTCCGTGTTCTCCCACTCCATGATGATGCGGACGTTCTCGGTGCGCCCCGGAATGAGCTGGTAGACAAGCTCTTTCATTCCTACGGATGAAAACTTGACCGTTTTCGCTCCGGCAGGAAGCGTGATGCTGAAATTTCCGTCCAGGTCAGTTGTCGTCCCGGCTGTGTTCTTTTCAATGCATACCAGTCCGGCTCCGATTACAGGTGCGCCGTCCGTGTCGGTGACCCGCCCTGAGAAACGCATGCTCTGGGCGGCTGCCGTAAACTGCAATGTGCAGAATAACAAAAAGATATAAGCTAGTCTATTCATGTCCTTTCCGGCTAGATGACCTTGATTCCCTCGGACTTCATCTCCTCCAATGCCTTCCTATGTCCTTCTTCATTGACATAAGCCAGGCAGTTTTCCAGAAGGATGACATTGAACCCGGCTTTCTTGAGGTCTTCGCAAGTGTTTCTTACACAAAATTCCGTGGCGATTCCGCAAACGAAGACATTCTCGGGCTCGAGCATTGAAACTACTTCTCCAAGAGATTGGCCTGCCGTGTTTACGCCGTCAAATCCTGAATATTGTTCCACGGTCTTGTCGCATCCCTTGTCGAAAGTAAGGTCCTCGTCGGCATAAGGCTTCAGTTTTTCATGAATCTCGCCTCCATGTGTGCCGGCAACGCAATGCACGGGCCATGTGCCGCCATATTCCGTAAAGGAAGAGTGGTCTGCCGGATGATGGTCGCGTATGAAAAGGACGGGAAGGTCCTCGTCTCTTGTCTTCTTGATGAATTCCAATGTGTTGTCCACCGCATTGTCGGCATTGGCACAAGCCAGGCTGCCGTCAATGAAATCGTAGAGCATGTCCACGACGATAAGTACCGAATCGTTTACCATGAGTTAGTCTATTCTGAATTTTTCTATTTCGTTGACGAGTTTTGTAAGTATCTCATTTTTAAGGTTGTAGAGGTTATCTGAAATGTCCACCTTGTAATAATGCGGGTTTATCAGACGTCTCTCCGACGGGCTGAAATGGGCAAGCGTGTCATTGTAGAACGCCTTTTTCTCCATCAGTGACCTCTTCGGAGCGCATCTTTTGCCGTTCCCGATGACCGGCACCTGCAATGTTCTCCATTCGTATGTTCCCTCATCGAAGGTCTTGAACTTGTATCTGTCGTATTCGTCCTTGATGGTGAAGGTCTTGCCATGTTCAATATCCTGGCTCAGGGTGTCACCGCGTAGGCAGGTCACGTCAGCCTTGTAGATGTTTCCGAATTCTTCGTCGAATTTCACTATCCGATATGTAATCTGGAAACCTGGATTGATCAATTTTATCCTATCCTCGGATTTCTTCAGGACCGGCTCGCCGTTGATTTGCACGAGCTTGTAGACGTTGCCGAAGCATGGGGCGGCCTTGCTGGTGGCGATGGCGTCGCCTACGCCGTAAGAGTCGATTTTCGCTCCCTGTCTTTCCAAATCGGTAATGAGGTATTCGTCCAATGAATTGGTAGCGAATATCTTGCATCCCGTAAGGCCATGCGCGTCGAGGATTTTCCTGACCTCGGAAGAAAGGTAGGCGAGGTCGCCGCTGTCCAGACGTATGCCGTATCCGTAAGGATAATCATTGTCAATACCGTTCTCCTTGAACGCCCGGATGGCATTGAGCACGCCGCACCGGAGGGTGTCGTAGGTGTCGATGAGGAGAATCAGGTTCTCGCCCCTGTGGGTGTTGATGTAGTCGCAGAAAGCCTTGTGCTCGCCTTCGACCGTGCTTCCGTATGAGGTCACGAAGCTGTGGGCCATGGTCCCCGTGGACGGTACGCCGTTTATGACGCCGGTGAGGATGTTGGAGGTACTGGCGCAGCCTGCGATTATCGCCGCTTTGGCTCCATATACGGCAGCCCAAGGTCCATGCGCCCTTCTGGAACCGAATTCACTGACCGGATGGGAGGTGGCGCGGCATACTCTGGATGCCTTGGTGGCCACTGCCATCTGGTGGTTCATGATGCAGAGCATCGGTGTCTCCAGAACCTGGGCCTGGATAAGCGGTGCTTCCACGATGACTATCGGTTCGTTCGGAAAGGCGATTTCACCTTCTCTCATCGCGTAGACATTGCCGGTGAACTTCATGCCGGCAAGGTAATGCCTGAACTCCGCGTACTCATCTCCCGGAAGGAATTTCTCATAGAACTCCTCAGGCATGGAACCGAGGTTTTCTATCATTTCCACCACTTCATCGGTTCCGCTGACTACAGCCCAGTTGTTGTTTTCCGGCGCTTTCCTGTAAAACAGGTTGAACACCGCCATCTGCTCTCCTTTTCCACAGTCCATGAATGACTTTCCCATCGTATACTGGTACTTGTCGGAGCAATATGCAAATTCCTTTACGTCCATTTCAATTTTTATTTCGCACGCCTGCGCGCGCAATCCATATATGCTGAAATACAAATATATGTAATTTATGCAGGAAAAGTGCTAAATTAGCGATATAATTGACCCGCAGACAATCATGATGAACGAAATATTGGAGCAATTGTTCGAGACTTTTACCGGACAGCCCGCTTCTGAAACAAAGGAACTGAAATCTTCCGGCAGCAACCGCCGCTATTACCGCATTTCCGGACCGGACGGAAAGACATTGGTCGGCGTCGCCGGACTGGATGTGAACGAGAACAATGCTTTTGTCGGTCTTGCGCGACATTTCCGCTGCAAGGGGATCAATGTTCCGGAGGTGCTGGCGGTCAGTGCTGACGGCATGTGCTATCTCCAGGAAGATTTGGGTGATGTAACCCTTTATGATGCAATCTCTTCCGGACGCGAGAGCGGAGAATATGCGGCGGCGGAGACGGAGCTCCTGAAGAAGACCGTGAGGATGCTTCCGGAAATACAGTTCCGCGGGGCGGAAGGTCTTGATTTCAATGTCTGTTTTCCGGAGCCCGCTTTCGATGAGCGCATGGTGATGTTCGACTTGAATTATTTCAAATACTGCTTCCTGAAGGCGACCGGCATCGAGTTCAATGAAATCCGCCTGCAGGACGATTTCGACAAACTGAAGGAGGACCTTCTGGGGGAGAATACCGTTACTTTCCTATATCGTGATTTCCAGGCGAGGAATGTAATGGTGAAGGACGGCGAGCCATATTTCATTGATTTTCAGGGAGGAAGACGTGGGCCGATTTATTATGACGTGGCGTCTTTCGTCTGGCAGGCGAGGGCCCGCTATCCGGAAAACCTGAAGGATGAACTGGTCCGGACTTATCTGGAAGCATTGAAGCCATATATGCCCGACATTGACGAAAATCATTTTCACGACCGTCTCCGCTTGTTCGTGCTGTTCCGCACGTTGCAGGTCCTGGGGGCATATGGTTTCCGTGGGTATTTCGAGAAGAAGCCGCATTTCATTGCGAGTGTCCCGTATGCGATGGACAATATCAGGAAACTGATGCAGAAGCCTTTCGGGAGATATCCGTACCTGTCTTCGCTCCTGTCGGAACTTGCCGGTATGCAGAAATTCTACGTGAACGCCGAGGACAGGCGCCTGCATGTGAAGATATTCAGCTTTTCCTACAAGAAGGGCATCCCGGCAGATGATTCCGGCAATGGCGGCGGATATGTATTTGATTGCCGCTCAGTGAACAACCCCGGGAAATTCGAGTATTACCGACAGTTCACCGGACGCGATGCCGAGGTAATCAAGTTTCTGGAGGATGACGGGGAAATCCTGAAGTTCCTGGACAATGTATATGGACTCGTGGATGCTCATGTCAAGCGTTTCATTGAAAGGAAGTTCACAAATCTTCAGGTTTGTTTCGGCTGCACTGGCGGTCAGCACCGTTCCGTGTACAGCGCCGAGCACCTTGCCGAGCATCTTGCCAAGAAATTCGATATCAGGGTGACGTTGACCCACAGGGAACTAGGCATTGAAAGAGAATTATAGGAATCATGAAGGCACTTGTTTTCGCAGCAGGGCTCGGAACGCGGCTCAAGCCGTTGACTGACAATCTCCCCAAGGCATTGGCCCCAGTGGCGGGTCATACCTTGTTATATCATGTCATAACCCGTCTGCATGACGCAGGCGTGTCGGAATTCGTGGTGAATATCCATCATTTTGCTGACAAAATCATTTCGTATGTGCATGATACTCCGGAACTTGCGGCCTTGGATATAAAATTTTCCGATGAGCGGGACTTGCTTCGTGATACCGGCGGCGGCATCCGTTACGCCGAACCGCTTCTCGGCAACGGACCGTTTCTCGTCCACAATGTGGACATCATTTCTGACCTGGATTTGCGCTGGTTCATGCAGCAGGTGCGTCCCGATGCTGTCTCCACATTGCTGACAAGCTGGCGGCAGACGCAGCGGTACCTGCTTTCCGACGACTCGGGACGTCTCGTGGGATGGACCAATGTCGCGACCGGGGAAGTGAAGACTCCGTTCCGCGGCCTGGACCCTTCCCGATGCCATAAAACAGCGTTCGCCGGCATCCACGCCGTCTCGCCGAAAGTCTTCGCCACGTTCAATGACATTGACCGGAATCCTGCGGATTTTCCGCTCTATGACGCCTGCGGCAATATTCTTGCGGGTTCGCAAGCCACTCTGGGCCAATGCTTTCCTGTGATGGATTATTATTTGCGTGCAGCCGCGGCCTATCCTATGTATACGGTGGAGCCGGCTCACCTCACATTGATAGATGCAGGCAAGCCGGCTACATTGGAACAGGCCGGGAAATTCCTTTCCCGGTAGTTTTACATTGTCTTTGTTTCGTCGCAGTTGCCTGTCGGAGAATCGAGAGGTATCAGATTCATTGTCCTGACGAAAATCCAGAGATAGACGAGGGCGGACAACGCTATCAGGCAGTATTGCCACATCGGGAATACGTCCAGCCAGGTGTCCATGTCCTTCAGCGAGTCGATATTGCCCATGACCAAGGCCAATGTGTTGTTGGTGAAGTGCATGAGCATTGTCAATTTCAGGGAGCCCGTCCTGTAGTATACATAGCCGAAGAGGCATCCGAGCACGAAAGCAGGTATGGCCTGCCATGGATTCATGTGTATGAGTGCGAAGAACAATGCGGAGATGACGATGGCCCATACAGGCTTGATGCCGTGTTTTATTGTGCCGTCCGCCTTGCTCCTTCTCTTGTAGTTGAGCAGTCCGCGGAGCACCATTCCCCGGCACAGCCATTCCTCGAAGAACGGCGCGAAAACCGATACGCAGATGAAATTGATGAGGAAATGTCCCTGGGTCATGCCTTTCAACATGTTCTCAAGCCATTCGGGCATTGCCGGCATCAGGGAATTGACGATGTCCACGAGGAAGGAAAGTGCCACAGTCGCAACCATGACCATGGCTGCGCATCCGAGCATTCCGATATTGCCCCAATGTCCTGCCGCATCTATGGTCCGTCCTTCGTCGAACATGGCATTGCTGCGGCTTCTGCTGCTGGCGTAAATCATTGGCGGAATGAACATTACCGGGTATGATATGAGTGTCAGCAGGTCTGATGTGGCGCCCGGCATGAGTAACATGAACCCGGCGGCAATCACGTTTCCTATCAAGGCTCCTCCAAGCAGAAGGAAGAGTATTGCCAGAATTTCCAACGGATTGGGAATGAAATAATTGTAACTTGACAGCAAGTCGTAGTTGTTGCGTATTTTGCGAGATTTTTCCATATCTTGAAATGAATCGTGCCGTCCGCCCGGCATGTGGGAGAACGGCACGGATATGATTTCTATGAAATACTACTTGTTGTAGAGCGGGGTAGGGTAGACGCCCTTGTCGGCAAGTTCCTGGAACTTGGCTACGACACCCGGCCTGTCTTCCTTGTAAGTTACGCCGAACCAATGCGATGGTGTGGAAAGTACCTCCGTGGCAGCCTCTCCGGACTTGATCATGCAGTCGATAGCGTAAGGGATGTAGAACTCCTTCTTAGGCTCATTGATGTTCTTCTCAAGGAATGCGTCGAAGATTTTCTCGCTCTTCTCGAAATAGTCAGGAGTGAAGCCCCACATGTTCATTGAACAGAGATTGTCGGCAACCAGTTCCACATGTGTTTCTCCGGTGAGGGAGTTGTCGCCATATACCTTGCCGTCAGCCTCTTTCGCGATGTTGAGGTGCTCTACGATATCTGTAAGATGCTGGTCCTTGTCGTAAGCGCAGATTCCTCTGGATACGCTGCCTGACTCTGAAAGTGTGTGGTCGAGCTCGAATCCGACGATGCTGTATACGCCTGTGCTGTGCTCATGGGCGCGGAGCCAGTCGCCGAGGATGCGGAATGAATCTTTTCCGTAGTAGTCGTCACCGTTGATCACTGCAAACGGCTCACGGATGACGTCTTTCGCCATGAGGACTGCATGTGCCGTGCCCCAAGGTTTCTGTCTTTCCGGGTTCAATGTATATTTGGCCGGGATCTTGTTGAGCTCCTGTGTCACGAACTGGAACTGGAGCGGCTCCCCGTCAAGGCATTTTACGTGGCTGTACTTCTGTTTTACAGTCTCTTCGAACTGCTCTTTGAAATACTCTCTCACGATGTATACGACTTTTCCGAATCCGGCCTGGACAGCATCGTAGATGGAATAATCGATGATCGTTTCACCATTTGGACCGAGGCCGTCCATCTGTTTAAGTCCGCCGTAACGGCTGCCCATTCCGGCAGCAAGGACAAGCAATGTTGGTTTCATTTGCAAGTGATTTTTAGTTCAATGTTTTGTTGCAGGCAATAGTCAAAAACTTGAGTTGCATAATTTTTCGACTCTTGCTTTTATAATCATCTGCAAATTTACTAATTTTGTGTGTAATAACTAAAGATTGTCATGGTAAAATTCGGTGCTGTTTTCAAAAAATGGTGGAATGGTCCGCATAAAGGTTTCGTCAGGTATGCGGTAGGAATCACCGCAATTGCCTTGGTCTATGCCACGTTTTTCAGTGCCGACAGTCTTGTGGACTGGGGCAAGGCCTATCTTGAACTCAGACAGCAGCGCCGTCAGATAGAGATATATAACCGTGAAATATCTGAAATGGACAAGCAGATCCGCATGCTTTCCACGGATCGCGATACTCTGGAAGAATTTGCGCGTGAACGATTCCGTTTCGCCGCACCGGATGATGATGTGTATATCCTTGATAAATAGGAGGCTAAATCAGCATTGCACCGAATCCTGCTGCCAGCGCGAGCATTGATTTCAGCGCTTTTACGCGTATCCAGCTTTTCTTGTTTTCCGCGATGAGCGGCAGGCACGCGTGGCCGTCCTGGGATATGCAGCTGGCGAGAAGTACCGGGAACGGGAGAATCCCCGACGCGAACATTGACACGAAAACCATGTGCGGACCTGATTCCGGTATGAGTCCCGTCAGCACCGCGATGACAATCATCAGTCCCGTGTTCCCGCGCAGCCATGTCTCCATGTCAATGCGTGTGGACAAGATGCCGAATATGGCCAGGACGCCGAAAGTCCATGCGAAGATTACCGGCAGATGTCTTTTTATCACGTGTCCCCACACATGTTCCTTTATGAAATGCATGATTTCGTGTCCGTCTTCATGTCCTTCGTGGTGATGGCCGTGGTCGTGGCAGTCGCAGTCATGCAATTCGTAATTGTCGTCATTGCATCGGTCCGCTCCCAGGTCAAGCAGCTTCCCTTTCTTTTGCAACGCCTTGATTACCAGGTCTGTAATGATGCCTGTGACGAGTCCGAAAAGAAACAGGCCGCCCATTATGAGTATAGCCTTCGACGGAAACATTGTCAGCATCAGGAATGCTTCGTCTCCGGTGGTTGCGATCAATGCTGCGGTAAGCGCGCCGAATCCGACCATCCTGTGCGAGTACAATGACACTCCCGCGAAGCCGCCCAGACAGCCGGGAATCATGCCGAGCCCCGAAGCCACTGCGACCTGCCCGATCTTATGATTCTCAAGACGTTTGAACAAATGTCCGTGCGACACGACATTGAAAATTTCTATCAATGTCATGATGAATATCACCAGCAGGCAGATTTGCAGACTTTCTGTCAGTGCGTCCAGCAATGCGTGCGGAATGCTCTGCGGAACTTGTCCAGCTACGTCTGCATGAATATGTAAAGGTATGATTGTCATTTTGTTATAGTTCCTGATACGTAAAGACTTATTACAGGCCTGAGAGGGGAGTTCGTGGTCAGGATTATTGCAATGTCATTTTCTCCATAAGGCAGGTTCCGGGTGTCCAGATTGCAGGAAAACGAAGTTTTGCCGCCTGGCTCCGTGTCCTGGAACTTGTCCGGGAGTGTCAGTGCATTGTTCTCGGCATCAGCCTTATATATATGGAACGGGTGGCCTCCGAGATTGCTGTATGTGAATGTCGCCTTTACCGTGGAGCCTTTCTTCGCATTGCCGAAGTTGAAAGAACTCGACGTGAATACCGGTTGCGGTCCGTTCTCTTGTTCCTTGGCGCTCATTGCCGAGAAATCTTCCTTGGTAAATGCCCAGATGCTTATCGGCTTGAATGCCTGTCCGTTGACTACCGGGGTGGCATTGTACCAATTCTTTCCCCATCTGCTTCTGTCCGCCGTTACGATGTATGTCATTCTGGCAGTCCGGCCGGCCGGTATCGGGTTAGGCGAAACGGAAATCGACAGCCCGTCTGAAACATTGGAGAATGATACTTTTATCGGCGTCGTGCCGATGTTCGCCACGTTCATGGCATCGCTTTTCTGGCCGTTCTGCGAGAGGTTCCCCAGCTTTATTTCTGTTTTCCTCAATGCGAGCGAACCTTTGTGTACAGGATATAATTCGCTGAGTGCCAGCTGTTTCTCATGTGCAATGCCGCGCAGTCTCAGCACTATGGGTTTCTTTACGTTCGAGATGTATACCGTCAATGTCTTGTCGAACGGATATGGTCCTTCGTCGTTCGAATATGTGGCGGATATCTTGCCGCTTTTCCCCGGCAATACCGGTTCCCTGGTCCATTTTACGCCAGTGCAGCCGCAGGATGACACTACATTGTATATGACGATCGGTTTGTCCGAAATGTTGGTTGCGGTGAACGCGCAGTTCAATGCTCCCTGCCCCAATGTTACGTCGCCGAAGTCGTGGATGGTCTTGTCGAAGCGTACAACTCCATCAATGTCAGTGCTTTTGCCGTCAGTCTTGACCTGCGCTGCCATTGACAATGAAAATGCCGCTACGGTCACTGCCGCAGCGATATGTTTGAAAATCCGGATCATAATGCCTTGTCTGTCTGCAAAAATCTTTCCACGATTTGATTATTTGATTTAATTCGCATACATTTGTATTTGGTTTCGCTTTTGCGGAGCCTTTTGTTAGACAACAACCAAAGAATTTAATTATTATGGCTTACAAGATCTCAGAATCAGAGTGCGTTGCATGCGGCACATGTATCGGTGAGTGCCCTGCAGGAGCAATTTCAGAGGGCGATGTTTACCACATCGATCCTAATCTTTGCCTTGATTGCGGTACATGCGCAGGCGTTTGCCCTATGGGTGCAATCCATCCGGCTGACGAATAATCGCATTTCGAAATCCAATTACGGGGATGACATCACAGATGCCGTCCCCGTTTTCTTATTTTCCGCCCTGTTATTTCTGCGCCGTTCTTTGGGTCAGGGGGAAAACCCTGTGTATTACGCATAGATTTTCTGTAGTCTAAAAAGAAAGTATTTCACGTCAGATATGCCTCTCA